>Ga0078894_10001245_pt1 | contig 18790 bp, 19 predicted proteins | sample LauGreSu1BDMLBSD_2_FD_67506 | JGI IMG/M metagenome (GOLD analysis project Ga0078894, IMG submission 67506) | Freshwater lake microbial communities from Lake Michigan, USA - Su13.BD.MLB.SD (version 4) (version 4) | ecosystem: Environmental > Aquatic > Freshwater > Lake | place: Lake Michigan... | reverse complement strand
TTGCGCTGCTGTCACTGATGCCGTAGCCCGCAAATGTTGTCGGAGTCGTACCAGCAGTAACTCGGCCATAGGTGTCAACCGTGACCGAGCGATAGGTGCCAGCGGTGGCAATGCCGCTGGTCAGGTTGATCGAGTCGGCGCTGATGGTCAGCGCACCGCCTCCGGTAGAAGCAACGTCGAGGGTGTTGCCTGATTTGGTAAGGCCGGCGCCAGCGGTGATCTGGCCCGCACCTGAGAACTGGGTGAAGGAAAGCGCGTCTCCAGTAAATGCGGTGTAGCCAGCACCTGACTTGCCCATCCGAAGCGGAGGGGAGGCGGTCTGGATGAAGCCGTTGTTGCCGTTTATGTTGCCGCCGGCGACGAAAACGTAGTCACCAGCGGTGATTTCGCCTGTTGGGCCGTTATCGAAGTCGGTTGCTCTGGTCCAGACGCCGTTTGCGCCTGTGCCAACGGTCGTTACGGTGTAGACACCGTTGTAGGCAGCCGTTGTGTGATCCTTGACAAGAATTCGCTTGTCAAGAGTTAGCGTGGCGCCGGAGTCAAGGCTATTCGGAGTGCCGCTAAGGGTTGCGCCGATACCAGGATCACCAGTAACACCAATGCTGAGCCCAGTACCGTTTGTCAGCGTGGCGTTGGGACCACCATATGTAGCTGACAGCTTAATTTGGTTAAGCGCCGGCTCTGCAGTTACATAGTAGGTGGTATTAGCGGTCAGGCCTGTGCCAGTTACCGTGTCACCTGTACGAACTTGGGAGTTAATGTTCAGTCCATGGTTGGCACTGAACGTGATGGTGTCGGTGCCGGTAATCGTGGTGATAGTTAGAGCAGTACCACCGGAGGCGTATGCGTATGAAACAGCAGCAGTAGTTGCAAAGTCCGCAGCACCGTGGACGTTCAGGCTCTGCGCGATTGAGTCGGCATACTGCTTGTTGACGGCGTCGCCTGGGAGTTGCGGTGCTGCAATATCCAGAATCCGTTGGCTGTTGAAACTGACAGCAGCCGTAGGCGCCGCCATTTGATCCAGGCGGCTGGTGCGGACCTGGGTGTCGAAGTCACTGATCTTGGCAGCGGTCAGTGTCGGGATGTCTGCGGCTACCAGCAGGCGGAACGTCGGAGTTCCGGCGCTGCCATTTGGTGCGATGAAAACAGTGTTTGCTGTTTGGTTAGCCAGCGCACCAGTCAGGGTGCCGCTGCCTGTGACAGGCGAGTTCGAGACAGTAATGAAGCTCGGCAGGCTGAGGCCGACACTGGTGACGCTCCCGGGGCCATAACCCTGTGCTTTCACATAGGCGGTCGTGGCAACCGTCGTGGTGTTGTCCGAGGTTGCCGGCGTGGAGGCCGAGGCGCTACTGCCAAGTGCAACAGTTCCGCTGAATGTCTTGTTGCCTGAGATTGTCTGGGCGCCACTCAGGTTTACGAAAGCACCAGGGCCGGCAATAGCCTCGACACTGGTGGCACTTCCTCCGGCACCGCCAGTTCCTTTACCGTAGTAAAGGACATTATCGACCTCGTTAAAGGCAAGCTCTGCATTAGCGAGGGTGGTGGGAGCACCGGCGTCTCCACTGGCGCGGCGCTTGATCCGGAGTGTGTTAGCCATGGCTACGCGGGATGTAGTTCAGAGTAGCGGCAAAGGTATGGGGGTTAAAAGTTACCACCATCGGTTATACTAATTACAGTATTTATGTCATTACCTTTCCATAGCGCCGCAGCACTATCGTAGTACAAAACGCTGTTATCTACTGCCGCGGTCGTATTTACATCTGATAGCGTGTTTAATGATGGGGTTAGCCACTGTGTGTCGTAATTTGTATTGGATTTTTTTGCAAGGAGCTGGTCTGTCGTACCACCCGCTGGAATGCCTATACCGGCTGGACCGGTAGCTCCTTGTGGGCCTGTAGCGCCTTGAGGGCCTGCGCTGCCTTGTGGACCTGGAGCTCCTTGGGGACCAGGGGTATTTAGAACAACGTTGACGCGACCACCTTCGGCTACAACGACCGTTTGGTTGCCGTTCTCGGTGACGACGACAGTTTGACGAACGCGATTAACGCTGACGGTATTCATGTTCCTGGAATGGTGTAACCCTCAGATACTTTAATACCACCTTCAAGATAATACTCGCGGATTCCGGCATTATCTTGAAGCATTACGTCATAGCAAAGTTGGGTTGGAAAGTCAGAGGTTTGTGCGTTAGTAAGTGCAAGCGTGATAGTACCAGTAGTACGATTGGTGTATGTGACTGCAAAATTTGCGTATTTGGTGGTGCGATCACAGCTCCAGACCTGGGCGTAGGCAACCCAGCCAGTCAGGTTGATAGGGACATCGTCGCTATCGCGAAACTGGAGCTGTACGACATAGTCAGCCCTGCGCTGCAGGGTGATGTCGTAGTACCCGGGCTGAAGTGACACGCTACCAAGGCCAGCCAATGACTACAGCTTAAGGCTGACCCGGCGCTGCCGGACAGGGCCCGGCATTACACGAGTTCAAACCAAGCTAGGTCTAGAAAGAGCTTAGCACCGTCGTTGGTCGGAGTAACAGCAATTAAAATAGTGTCGGAAACACCAGCTATGCTGCGGCCTAATTGGAAGTTAAAGTCGTTAATGTTGTTTAGGGTAAGCGAAGATGAGCTAGTTAAGTAGCCTCCTGCAATCTCTGTACCTGCACTGTGACTTGTTATTGATGTGTTGTAGTCGACGTTACCGTTAAAGTGTGTGTTCCATGTACCACCGGTTAGCGTCGGGTTGATTAGTACATGATACTGAACGATGTCTAACTTGTTGTTAGTCGTTTGTTCAACTGCCGCGCTAATGTTAGCGGGAATAACAACGCTATCAAGTCTTAAACTGTTTAGCTTAATTGCCATGATCGGGTACATGGTGCCTGCTGTGGCAAGCGTGCGAGCCGTCGACCCTGTAGCCAGGTTGTAGCGCCTGCTAAAGCCGGAGTAGCCGCCCTCGGATACAACGGAGTTGCAGATCTGCTTGGCGGTGGAGCTTGACGCGGTTGCGGCTGTGTTTTCAATCTCCTGACGCAGCGGTAGCACCGCTGTTGTCATGTAGGTGGTTGGGTTGACATTGTCACCATGGAATGTGTGAGCAACTACCATGCGGCCGTCGACTACAACACCACAGCGCACGTCACCCACACCAAGCCATTCAATGTCAAACCACAAGATCTGTGTTTTGGCCAAATCTACGGTGTGTCCAGAAATGCCGGTACCGTCGAGCTTGTCACCGTTCCAGTCAGCTTGCGCAATACGGGTATTTACGACACCTCCTGTGGTGTAGCTGCGCATCACAAAGTATTTTGTGGTGCCATCTTGCTCAAGATACACACCATTTTGTGTGCCGAAATAGCCCACACGCTGTCTTAGGTTTGCCTTAGCTGCAGCAAACACGAAGGAGCTAAGCACCAGGAGGGACTTGCCTGGCTGATACGTGAATACTTTTTTAGTTTCCCTGTAGACGTAAGCGCCTGACGTTACAGGCACTGTGAGATCTACTGCGCTTTCGTTTATACGGTAAGTTTTAGTACCCCCGCCGTTTAGTGCAGTATCCCATTTGTCGTTTTCTTGGTACCTGTGCTGGCTGTCGAACAGGGTGAAGGGGTCGCTAGTACGCAAGCGACCGAAAGCGTCTCCACTGGTGCCTGCGTTGGCTAGGACTGGAGTGGGATAGTCGCTATCTCCACGGACGTAAAAGACCTCAAAACGGTCGTTGTCAACTATTCGCTGGTTCATCTCACTGTGCCCTTACTACACACAGCGTAGAGACGGTCGTATAGGGAGGCGTACGTCTCAGCTTGCGTCTTCGAGAGCGATCACGAGCAGGTTCCACCAGTGGAAGGCGTTCTCGGGTAGATCGACCCAGTTGGGCAGCCACTCGGTGTGCAGCTTGCTGTACCAGACGGCAAGGCGCTCGGAGTCTGGGCTGTTGTAGCGCGGCATGGGGGGGGGGATCAGTCTCTCCAGGAGCTATAGCCGCGTTGCTCGTTGCGAGCTTGACGTAAGGCGGCCTCGAGGCTCATGCTTTCGTTGCCGGAGCGTTCCATGATGCTGCGCGCGAGTCGGCCGAGGCTCCGAGGGGCGGGGGTTGCAGGAGCTTTAGGAGCTTTGGTTACCCAACGCAAGACACCGGCCGAGTTGAATTTCTGTGTGATGTCAGGGAGCCGCTGCCTTCGCGTAGCTTTACCAGTGCGGAAAGGGCGCGTAACCGGCGGGAGCGGAGTGCCGAAGGGCTTTTGGCGTTGGCGCGCTAGGCGGGCATCGCGCTCGGGCTTCAAGGCTGCGACTAGGCGCGCGGGTTTGAGCCCGAGGTTCTGCGCGCCTTTTTTGAAGAGATCGGGATCTCCTTGGGCAGCGACCTGCTCCAGTACCTCACGCTGGAAGGTGTTGGCGTTCGCTGTGAGGATGCGCCTGGTCAGGCCGGGAATGCGGGGTTGGTCGGCGCCACTGATGAAGCGGGAACGAGGTTTGCGGTCTTCCCAGAGGAGCTCAGCCTCGAGGGCGTCGTGATACCGCTTGACACCGAGCTCGAAACGATCCCATGAGTTGCTGCGCTCGATGCCTTTATCCCAGTTGGTGGCCTGAACTTCGATGTTGTCGATAACCCCTTTGTAGCGCGCGCGAAACTCGTCACCATTCTGAGGGAGACCGAAAAACTCTGGCAGTCGATCCAGATCTTGCATCAGGTTTTGAATGCCGCTGCGTCCGTGGCCAGGATGATAAGAATCCAAGTTAGTGGCATACCCGAAATCGACTATAGCGGCTTTCTTGCTAACAGGATTCACCATTATGTTGCCTGAATGAATGTCCCCGTGAGCTAAGCCTTCGATGTGGAGCTTCCTAAACTCACGGGCGATCTTGACTTGAGTGATAAGGGGCGCGTTATTGGCTCGCCCATAGGAACTGTGGTGGGCTTCGTAGAGCTGTTTGTACCCCTTCATGTGGCTCAGCACCAGGGTCTGAGCGCGTATTTCGCCATCCATGTCGCGAACAGCATTCATGGACAGCGGATCGGGGGCGTTTACGCCGGCCGTCCGTGCTCGGTCGAGCATGTCGAATTCGAAGCCGACGTCGTCTTCGTCGCCATTGCGGAAGAGCTTGACGCCGTACTTCTCGGAGGGGTGAACGAAGTAGGTGCCGAATGCACCTGCCCCGGCTTGGCAACGCGGCTTGGGGATAAGCGCGTCAAACTTCGCCGGGGCCAAGACCTTTCCCAGGCCTAGTCCGCACTCGGTGTTGAGTTCCGCTTGGCGGTGGGCGTTGATCTTTTCCTGGACGTCCCACTTCTGGCCGCCGGCAATGGCTTCGTCGGCGATGCGCTGGGCTTCTTCGGGGCTCAGCTTGGGGTTGTTACGGGCACTCTGGGGGGATTTACGCCACTCCTCCATGCTCATCATTCCGCGTTTTGTCAAGTAAGCACCTCCTGCTAGGGCACCAACGGCAAGAGCGACTTTAGCAGCAGTTTTGAGGTTTCCTGCGGTTAAAGGGCCTGCGTTTTTGCTGCACTTATGCGTGCGCGGGATGTGCGACTCTCCGCAGGGCTTGCCCTGGCCGCCCTTGGGGGCGTCGGTTCGCGGTAGGCCGGCTACTTTCCCGGCGTCAGAGCTCCGTCACGGCGGCTGGCTTTACCGCTGCAGCGCCACTTGGCACGGGATAGACAGAGCGGGGTGTTGCGTTCGGCGCCGGCGCAGTTGAAGCCCTCGGACTTCATGTCGCCGAAGCTGCGGGCGCAGTAGCGGTCGCCTTTGTCGGTGCCAGGGGCGATCTTGTACCCTTTTGCGCCGTAGCGAATGCGGTTTTTGCGGCCTGTTTCGGGGTTGGTTACGACTTTGGTGTACTTCTTGCCGTCCTCGGTGTCCTTCTGAGCGCGGGGCTTGCTGAGCCCGGAGGAGGCATCACGCCGCGTAGGTGGTTGCAGTTGGACCGGGGCGTAGTGCTGGATGAAGTTGTCGGTGCGACCGGCGCGATAGCCGGGTTCGTACCTGCGGCGAGCTGCTTCGACGCGCAGCCTGACATTGCGCGCTGTGAGTTTCGTGGCCATGCCTGCGGCTTCACCGGCAGAGGCCATGGTGTTTCCGATCTGTGCAAGGCGGCGGGTTTCTTCACGCGCAGTTTGTGCAACGCGGGCTTCGGCATTGCGAATCGCTGCGGCAGTGTTCTCACGCATGCGTTGCGTTTTGGACTGGCGCGGTGGTGCGGCCTTGAGCAGTCCTTTTGGGGTGATGCCAGGTAGACGTGGAGGGCCAGATGGTGGCGGTGTGGCTGTGGGCGCACTCGCGGTCGGGGAGGCGGATCGTATCGGACGTGCGCCACGCCGTGAAAGGGCGTAGGCCCCGACTCCTACAGCTGTAGCCGCCAGGCCAACAGCAAGCGCTTTGCGGGCGGAGTTTGACTGTTCAGCTTTGGTGGCGGTGCCCTTGGTGCACTTCTCGCCCTCGGAGATGGAGCCTTTGCCGCATTTGAGGTCCAGGCGCAGAGAGGCGGGGGTGAGGGCCATGGCTCAGATTGCCAGGGCGGCGGTGTCGGGGGTGAAGCCAGCGGCGTAGACGGAGTCGCGACGCTTGTTCATGAGCTTGTCGATCTCGCCTGCTTGCTTAATCGAGAGCTGGGTCAACTCCTGCCTTGAAGCCCCCCTAGCTTTAGCTGTTTCATATTGCTTTTTGAACTTAGGGTTTAACTTTGCAATGCCGGCTTGAACTTTACGATTGCGTTCGCGGCTTCTTCCGTAAGCAGCTCCTGCTTTACGCGCTACCTGAACGCCACCTCCAATGACCGCGCCTTCTAGAGCACCACCTAATGCACCAACAGCGGCACCGGCCAATGCTCCCGCGGGACCTCCAAGCACAGCGCCTCCAAGTGCACCTTGCGCGACACCTAAACCTCCACCAATTTTAGCACCTAGTTTCATCCCTTTCCTAATAGATATAGGGGCGCTTTCAGCAGCGGTCGCGCTGCCCTTGGTGCACTTCTCGCCTTTGGAGATGGAGCCTTTACCGCACTTGAGGTCGAGGCGCTGCGCGGCGTCCAGCCGGGCTCGGATGTAGGAGCGGCTGCGGTCTTGGATGCCCAGGTCGCAGGCGCTTAGGTACTCGTGGGGGGTGAGAGCGGAGTCCCCACGCTTGCTCATCGAGCCGCCACAGTTGCCGTCGCACTTTCCGCCCTTTTTGCCCTTGCAGCCGCACTCGGCATCCATCGGTGCCTTGGTGTTCTTGGCACCCTTGGCGCTGCGCTTGCGGCTAGGAGGCTTCATACCGCCATCCATCTCTTTTTCGTCTTCAGGACCTTCCTCTTCCTCGCCCTCGGGGGAGATTTCGATCTCGATCTTGGGCTTTTTACTCTTATCAGCGCGGCCCTCGCGCATCCCAGCCTCGTAAGCGGCTGACTTCTTGGTGCGGGTAGCGGTGGCGGGCATGGCGGCGGCCCAGGGTGGTGTTGCATATAGCGTAGCTGCTCTGTTCTAGTGGGCCGTAAAACGCTCCAAGAACGCCGCTAAAGAAGCCGGAGCGGGTAAATACAGGCTGGCTAAACTGGAGTGCAGGTATATCCGCACAATCATGACCGCGCCTGATGCTAACACGGAAGCTCTTATTGGTTTTGGTTTGTTTTTCCTAAGTGAGCTTATTGCTCTGAGCAAACTGAAAGATAATTCGATTCTACAGCTTGTACTACATATGGGTAGTGAGCTGTTTCCGTACGAGCTGCAACGCAAGAGTCCTGCTACGCGGGCTAATAGGCCACGTAAACTGCGTGATTCTCATGGTCGTTACATTTCGGATGAGAAGTGAAACTACCTACTTGGTCTATTGACGATGTGCGTATCATATGTGATGTGGTAGTTGCTAGCTTAACTGCTGCTACCATTCGTTTAATTGCTGCTTACTCATTCGAAAGGTTGAGGAGCAAACTGTTCGAAAACCGCGGCCTTGTTTAGATCAGCAGGGCCGACTGTCGCCACTTTGGACACTTCTTCCCGGTGGCGCTGGGGTAGAGAGGCGTACTCGGGGTCAGCTGCGGCGATCTCGGGGTCCCAAGGGGAGAGCATGCAGCGACAGCGCGGGTGTGCCGGTGCATTCGTACTGGCGCGTTTGTAGATGCGGCCCGCACGAGCGTTACAGATCGGACAGGTGCGGTCGTCACTGGTGGCGTACCACATAACCAGGTCGATGCCGTTTGAGGCGTAGTACTGGTTGCTGGCAGTGTTGTAGGCGCGGAGGGATTCGGTGCGGGCGATCACGTCGGCGCGGGACTTGACCACACCAAGGCGGAGGCGCAGGTCGTTGGTGATGGCATCGGTGGGACGACCTGTGGCAATGCCCTGAGCTACGAGCTCGGTGGCATCGGTGGCAAAGTTTTCGCCGTGGCGGCGGAGGTAGCCCTTGGCCTGGGCTGCGGCGGCCACAGTTGCGTCAAACGGGATGGATACGTCGATGCGGGGGCCGAAGGGACGGACGATCTCGGTGAGGTCGCGGGCTACAGCGATTCCGTTGCCCTGGGCGCTGCGGAGCAAGCTGCGTAAAACACGGTCGTAGGCGTCGACGCGGTCAGGGCGGAAGGTGGGGACGAGCTCGCGGAATTCCTGGAGGAGAGAGAGGTTGCGGTCGACAGCGGGGCGAGGATTGCGGATCTGGGTGCGGGTGCGGCGAATAAGCCGGTTGAAGGCGGCATCGAGGATGCGGTTGAGTTGGGTGATGGAGACGTCCTCGGTGCGGCGGAGGGCATCGTTGTACTGCTCGAGGATGCGCATTAGGCGGCTGAGGTTTGTTTAAGGTCGCGTTGCAAGCGTGTGTAGAAAGAGTTGAAGTCGTCTTGTGTTAGCGCTTTACCGCTGCTGATTTTAGCTTCAAGGGGCTTCCTGTTGGCAACTATAGCAGCAAAGAGTTTCGGATCTTCTGTTTTAGCTTGTAGTTGTATGTTGCTTATGTCTGATAAGCCGTTTTTAGTAACGGGGCCTGCATTGCCGAAGTCGATTATTTTTACATCGGTGCCTTTGGCCATGATGTTACCTGGGTGTAGGTCGCCGTGTGACACATTAAGTGCGCTCATTTTTTGCAACTCTGACACTGTTTTTCGCAGCACAGGCACACGACTAGCTGCGGGTATCTTGCTTGAATCGGCATAGCCGTTCAAGTACTCCATCATTACTACGCCGCGTTTAGCGTCTACGTTGTGAATCTTAGGAACGCTAACGCCAGCGCTGTGGAGCGCATTTTGCGTATTCATTTCGTTAGTGAACTTTTTCATGTTCACTTTTCCTTTACTGGTTTTTATTACAAACTTGTTATCGTTAGACAGCCAGACTTTACCACTACGGCCCTCAGTTAAATAAGTAGCGTCTTTAGGGGTTACAACGCGGGCATTATCCCATATACGTTGAACTGCTGGTGTCCAGCTCTTAGCAGTTAGAGCAGCAGTTAAAGCTACTGCTCCGGCTGCCGCTGCGGTTACGGCAAGTTTGCGATTGGAAGCTGCCGCATTAGGATTTACCTTAGTGGCGGCACCTTTTGTACATTTTTCGCCCTCGGAGATGGAACCTTTACCACATTTGAGGTCAATCCGGGTGTCTTCGGCATCGCCACGGATGAGCTTTGCCACGTAGTCAGCTTGCTCAGGTGGGATTTTGGTCAGTTTGCCTTGGTTTTTGAGCGCCCACATGTTGCCGCCCCGCACGCCTGGGAGTTCTGTGAACTTGAAGCGCTTGTAAATAGCACTACGCTTGTCACCTAATCCATCATCTTTATAGGGGTTGTTGAAAAGCACAGCATTCTCAGGCATTTCGTCTAGTTGTGCACTAAACATAGACTTAACTTGTTTAGAGACGGCTAAGCCCTGTGCTTTGCTGAGTCCTTCTTTTTGATCGAAGCTAAGGTCTGTCTGAAACGCAATACCAAACTTGTCAAAGGCGCCTGCTTTGCCGCTCGGAGTAGACACAAAGGTCACAAGTGTATCGTCTACCGCTCCTACGCTCATAACGTGACCCGTTGTGGGGTTTTTGAACGTGCTGAAGTTGTTGATAGGGTCAACTTTGGTCAGCTTCATGCCCTGCGCGTCAGCTGCAACAAAAGCTAACCCCACTTTAGCCTTACCGACTAGCTTGTTGGCAGGTTCTTGGAATTTTGTAGGTAGTTTACTAATAGCATTACGCACTTTAGTCGAAGACATTGTCTTAATGCCCGTGTCTACATATTTAGCAGCGTTTTTATACATAGGTATATTCTGCCTGTTCTTGAAGGCTGCACGCCCACCTAGGGCAGCAGCACCCACAAGGGCAGCCGCCACGGCCACCTTTGCACCGGTGTTTGATCGATTACCGCCCTCGGGGGGTGCCGTTTTGCCTTTGCCAATGTTGCACTCATGCGCTTTGGGGATGTGGCTCTCCCCACAGGGCTTTCCCTGACCTTTCTTCCCTGCGACGAAGTCGTTGCGGGTCTGCAAGTAAGCGGCGACCCGTGGAGGTAGGTCAGCGGCGTCGCCGCGCATTTCGGCGCGGGCTTGACGATACGCGGCTTCGAGGCTCATGTTCTCGTTGCCGGCGCGAGCCATGATGCTGCGTGCTCGGCTGGTGAGAGATGCTGCGCTGCGTAGTCCAGCGGAGGCGGCGGAAGGTGCACGCTGCACTGCGACGAGGCGGGGGAACCCGTTGGACTGGAGGTACTGGGTGGCCTCGCCGATGCTGGTGATGTTGCGGCCAGCCAGCTCAGAAGCGGCGACACGAACTTCGCGGTCAGACAGCGAAAACGTGCTGGACTTCTGCACCTGGGTGGCGAAGTACTCCTTGGCGACCACGTCGGAGACGCCGGGGCCCATGCTCGGGATGGTTTTGTTGAGGCGACCTGCGAGGTAGCGGGAGTGGCCGATCCTGGCGCTGATCATCAAACTGTCGTAGCCGCCTTTGCGTTGCTCCTTCGGCATGGCTACGCCGGGCGTTTGCCGGACTTCATCAGCAATGCGGGCGAAGTACTGGTCGAAGCCGTCTCGCGTTTCGCGGTAGTAACGGTCAGCCAGCTCTTTGCGGCTGATGGTGGCTTCGCGTCCTTTGCTGACGGGGTTGCCTAGGACGTCATCGAGGTTTTTGACAGCGCGGTCACGCACGTCTGCGGGGAAGTTCGCAGTGGAGGGGCCCACGATGCGATTCAAGAACGCGTTACGCGCATCAGCGTCTTTGAGGTTGACGCCCTGCTGCCGTGCGAGACCTTGGAGGTTTACGGCTTCGCGGGTCAGCGCAGTCGATACGGCACGGCGAACTTGTGTGTCATTCGTGTAACGGTCTAGGCGGAAGCCGAACTGGCGGGAGAGGAACTCGTGGGTGGCGGGCTCGGAGAAGGTGCTGCCGTCTCCGGGACCGGCGGCGTTGGTGCGCTTGGTGCCCCAGAAAGACTCGAGGCTGGTCTGGCGCCATGTCTCGAGGTTGGTTCCGCGGTTGGCGGCGTCGATGTCGACACTGCTGATGCGGTTGAACAGGACGCGAGAGTTGCCGTACTCGGTGGAGCGGCGCTCTAGGTCGGTAGGTGTGCGGAGTAGGCCGCTGCGAAGGGTCTCGGGACCGCTGGCGGCGGTGGTGGCGGCGCGGGCAGTGGCTGCCATCCCTGCTGCACCAGCAGCGGCGCGGCGTTCAGCGCGGCGGGCTCCGATGCCAGGAGTGGCGTCCAGTACGCGGTTGATGCCGGCGGAGACGGCGTCGTCAATGCGGCGACCTACGCCGTCGCGGTAGAACGGTGCGCGCTTGAGTTGGTTGTGGCTGAACAAGCCGAAGCCGACGATGCTCAGGCCGAGTGCGATGCCTGCGGCGCGGCGCTCGAGCTGCGCTTGGAGGGCTTTTTTGCGTTGGATGTCACCTGGAGTGGCCTTGACGACACCGCGGACGATGGCGCGTTTGCCACCTTCAATCTCGGAGAAGCTGCCTTTGCGGAGGCCTTTGCCGATGCGTTTGATGCCGCGCTCGATGTTGGCTAGGCCGCTGACTGGATCAGTGCGGACTGCGCGGAGGTGAGGGTCGGGGCCTTCGCCTTTGATGCGGCAGTCCCAGGAAGGGGGGATGCAACGGCCGCCGCACTGGGTGTTGGGGGGTTTGCAGTCAACGCTGCGGTTGGTTTTGCCGCTGCGGCTGCGTGCGGCGTCCAAGCGAGCGCGGGTGGCGAGATAGGCCGCAGTCCGGAAGCCTTCTGGTGTGGTGTTGGATGCGGTCATCTCAGTAGCCCTCGTTGTAGGCGCGGAACGTGTCGGCCTCGGTTTCGGGCACGGCGGATAGCCCTGCCACATTCTGACCAGGGAAGAAGCGCTGAACGGCAGCTTTGGCGGCGCGCAATGAGTTGAAGCCGGTGGTGTAGGGACCGTCGTGAAGCGCGCCGTCGAGTGTGAAGCGTGCGCGGTATAGCTTTCGGGCTCGGGTGCGGTGTGGCCCGATCAGTAGCAGTGGGGCGGAGGCGCTGGTGTCGATGCGTTGGCCATCGGGGCCGACAAGCGGGCCGGCTACCGTGTCGCCGTTATGGGCGGTGATGCGGATGCGTAGGCCACTGGCGTCTGCGTAAAGCGCATCACCACGGGGTGGGGCTTCTTCGCCTTCGGCAGGAAGGATTCCGCCTGTTTCGCCCTCGGGGGGAGCGAGTGGTTCTTGGGTGGCCTGAAGCTGCGCTTCATAGCCCGCCATTTGGGATTGGAATTGGGCGTCGGTGGAGGCGACGAGCTGCTCAGTGATGGCCTCGTTGAGGTTCGTCTCGATGGAGTACTCGGTGCCGGCGAAGCGGGATTCGCGTACCTCGAGAGCGTTGAGCACACCCAGCTGGATGTACTGGGCGTCGGAAGCGGCCATGATCTGGTGGAGCTCGGCCGCCTCCTTGTCAGTCGTTGTAAAGACACTGGGGAAGTGGACGGACCAGGACTCAGGGACACGGCCTCGGGTGGGGCCTTCCTTGCTCGCCAGGATGTAGCTAAAGATCTCGGTGATCGGGGTGCGGCAGTAGACCTCCTGCCACTGCTCGACAAGGGAGGACCAGACACGCTCTTCGAAGCGACCTTCCTTGCCTAGGCCGCCGGGGGAGTCCCCCATGAGGATTGAGGCGGGCCAACCGGTAGAAGCCTGAAGATCCTTGATGAAGGGGTCGGTGGCGGTGGCGATGTTGCTGAGGGCGCGGTTGAGGAAGTTGATGTCCTCCTCGGTGTCCACGACCATGCCGCCGTAGACGGAGCGGCTGAGGTTGTTGGCCTCCAGGCGCTTGCGGATGTCGCTTTCGTTGCCAGCGGCGACACGGTTGAAGAGGCCGGGGATCTTGTGGACGAAGATGTCGGCGTCAGACGTCATCGACTCGAGGCCGGACATGGCGGTCTCGTAGCGCTTGAAGGCGTTCCACATGAGCTGCAGGACCGATTGGCCCCAGCCTGTGTTGCGGGACCGTAGGTTCCACGGAAGGAACAAGCCGTCGAAGCGAGCGACCCGGGTGTGGTGGATGCGGATGTTGACGTAGTTGCTGTTTTGGTCCGGAGTGAGTCGCTGGCTGGTGGTGATGCGGTAGTGCGAAGGACGGGAGTAGTCGGTGATTGAAACGTCCTCGGGGATCAGCTCGTGCCTACTTAGGGGGACGTAACCGTTGACAGCGCGGAGACGAGCGGGATCGACTGGCTCTTCAGGTTGGAGGCCATCGTCGAGGAGCAGTACGAGGCCGGCGCCGCCATAGAGACGCTGCAGCTTGATGACTTCGGAAAGCGCGAAGTGAAACTGCGTGGCCTGGAGGAAGCGCTCGAATTGGCTGAGGAGATCGGCGCTGTCCTCTTGGGCATCGCCACCGATTTTCAGGGTTGTCTGGTGGCGGAGGATCTCGTCGCTGATGGCGTCGACATAACGGCGGGGGATGCCGTTGATGTAAAGAGCTTCGAGTTCAGCTTCCGAAAGTAAGGCCTGGAAGCCTACGGATGTGGCGATTGTTTTGTCCTTGGTTCCTACACCTAAGCCCGTTAGAACGTTAACTAACGCACCATCGTTCCGGAAGTTGTCTGAAGTAGGAGCAGCCATGGTGCGAACGGGCTCGGGAGAGCTGTGTTAAGTGTAGCGCCCCTGGATTCGGTAACTGTTTTGTGCAGCTGGTAACGCATTTGTGCAGCTGGTAACGGAATCCTGCGGATGGTAACGGACTTGTGCACCTTCGTGCTTAGGGGTGCCCGATAGGCTGAGAAAGCCACCTCGCAGGGCATGGTCGACCATCAGATTGATGGGTCCCGTCTCCTCACCAAGCGTCAGGCCAAGCAACAATTTCGAGAGGGGATTCTCAGTAGCTGGGGATCCCTTTGTGCGTACTGCGGGGAGCCGGGGGACACGTTGGATCACATCCGTCCTCGGTGTCGAGGCGGTGGGAGTGAGCGGGCCAATCTGGTGTGCTGCTGTGCGGCGTGCAACCGAGCAAAGGGCAGCACGCTGGACTGGCAGGAGTGGTTTAGGCAGCAGAGCTGGTGGTCTCCGCACAGGGAGACGGCAATTCAGCTCTGGGTGGAAGAAGCGACTCAGGGCTGGGCAGCAGCCTGAATCGCTACCGAAGAGCGCTGTGCGGCGTACGCTCTCGGTGCATAGACATTAGCGCATTTGTTTAGATGTTGTCGAAGAAGCTGGCAGTTGCTGGAGTTTCGGGGATTAGGGAGCAGGCAAAGGCCAGCGCCATAACAGTGTCGTCATGGGAACCTGCGGCAGCTTCACGAGCTCCGGATTCACGCTGCTGAAAGGCGCGGAGTTCGTCAGCAATGATGCTTGAGGGAAATACGAGTTCGTCGCGCTCGAGGAGGTACAGGATGCGGTCGGTGGCTACCGTTTTGGAAGGGCGGGTCGTGTTGAAGGTTTCGATCGCGTAGTTTGGTAGGACGTGCTGCAGCGCTTCGGCTATCACGGCGCCCATCGCTTGCTTCTCCACGATGACGCGCTGCGGCATGTAGTCCTCAATAAGGGATTTGACATGCTTCAAGCTGTAGTCTGTGCTTTTGCCGTTTTCTCGGTACATGCCAACCACTTCGTAAGGAGTGGTGGTGATGTCGAGAACAAGTGCTACGAAGTAATCCGAGCCACCAGCGTTAGGGTCTATGCCAATGACGTAGTCGCGGTTGACGGTGCCGCACTCGCGCCAGTGGCCGCGGGAGGCACGGGAGATCAGTTCGCTTGGGTAGATCTGGGTGTCGGTGGCTCCGAACTGCAGCTCGTACTCGGAGTTCCATGCCGCCGTGGTCATGCGGCGGGACTCGCGGGTGCGGCGGGCCCAGTCGGGGTCAGCACCGTAGATCGGGTGCTGGGAGTAGTGGATGGCGACTTTGTTCCAGTGGCCCTCAGAGGAGTGCCAGAGCTGGCCGAACCAGTCGAGCTCGGTGTCTGGGGTGGAGACGACGATGACTTTGGCCGCATCGCCCACCATGGAGAGCGTGGGCATGGCACCTCGGTAGAGCTCGGCGGCGCCTTCGAGGAAGGCGGCTTCGTCCATGAAGAGGACGGAACAGCTGGGGATGCCGCGGGCGGCGCGGGGTGAGGCGGGTAGGAAGTACAGCGTGCCGCGGCCTTCGAAGGCGAGCTGGGTGGTGCTGTCGGTGAGGTAGCGGATGGTTTCACCGCGGAGGCTGTTAGCCATGGCGCGGACGCGGCGTCCGAGCTCGGAGGCGTCTGTTTGGGTTTTGGAGAAGACGACGGCGGCGAAGCCTCGTTCGGTGAGGGCGCGGCAGAGCAGGTAGTTGCAGACGGTCTCGGAGACGCCGGTTTGGCGGGACTTGTTGACGATGGTGTTGGGGTTGGCGTTGATCGACCTGATCAGATCGATTTGGTAGGAGTAGGGGTCAAAGGGGGCGACGGTGCCGCTGGTGCGGATCCACGTGCGTTGGGCGAAGGTCGGCCAGTTGTCCACCGTGGGTAACCGGGACACCGGTTCGCCGGCTTCGTAGGTGGCTGCGCGGGCTTTGCGCTGGGCAAGCTCGAGCTGGAGGCGTTCGACGCGGCGGCGGAGCGAGGATACGGAGGACATTGCGCCGGGTCAGTCGGAGTCGAGGATGTTCAGCAGTAGAGAGTCGTCGTCTTCGTCGACTGCGGCATCAAGGAGTAGCTCGTCGTCCTCGGTGGGGTCGATGGGGGTGGCGTTTGTGGCGGCGTCTTGCGTGGCGGTGAAGCGCAAGAGCTGACGTTCGAGGTCGTTGATCTGGCGCTCGAGGATCTTGCGCTCTTGATAGGCCTGTGCACCTGTCATCAGGGTGCGGGCGGCGGCGATGCGATCTGCGGCGCGGGCTTCCTCGTCATTGATGATTGCGGCTAGGACCTCGATGGCGGCTGGGATGGTGCTGATGTTCATCCCGCCGGTCTCGGAGAGGAGTTCCTGCTGGATGCGGGTGACGGCGCGCTGGACGGCGGGGCGCTGCCTCCACATGTAGATGGCCTTTTCAGAAACGCCGATCTTGCGGGCGACTTCGCGAACGGTGGTGCCGCGCGCAAGGTAGCTGGCAGCAATGCGCTGCCGTTCATTGAGGCCATCGGGGCCGTAGACGCGATCAACCACGGGGAGTAAAAAGTTCCGATAAGTTCAGACTACAGGATAAAAGTGCAGGTTGGATTGAACTGGATCAGACGCGCGCCGTGGTGATGGCTTCCGGCTGATTCTGGTATTTGCCGCTGCGGTCGGAGTAGCTGGTCTCGCAGGGTGCACCTTCGAAGAAGAGGGCTTGGACGATGCCTTCGTTGGTGTAGATGCGGCAGTCTGCGCCTGAGGAGTTGCTTAATTCCAGCGTCAGGTGGCCGTGCCAACCGGCTTCGCCGGGGGTTGTGTTGGCGACGATGCCACAACGGGCGTAGGTGCTTTTACCTATGAAGAGGCAGGTGATGTTGGCGGGGATGCGGAGGTGCTCTAGAGCGACGCCCAGACCGTAGGAGTGGGCGGGTAGGACGAAGTAGGCGCCGTTCTCGTCTTCGTTGAGTACCGCGCTTTCGAGATTGAGGGGGTTGAACGCTTTGGGATCCATGATGGAACCCGGAACGTGGCGGAACACGAGGAACTCTTTGGGGGAGAGGCGCAGGTCGTAGCCGTAGGAGGAGCAGCCGTAGCTGAGGAGTTTTGTTTCTTGCCAGCCGCCGGTCTCGGTGGGGAAGCGGTGGGCGCGGATCAGGTTGGGTACGAAGGGGGTGATCATGCCGGCGGTGGCGGCGGCACGGATCCAGGTGTCGTTTTTAAGCACGGGAGGCGTGTTAGAGATTTGTGGTGCGCGGGCGGCCGCGCTTGGGGGACTGCTCGAGATCGGCTGCCATCTCTGCTGCTGCCCGTAGCATCGTACTGAGAGGAATGCCGCGGATAGAGCGCTCGGCCATGTAGCGGACGGCAAGTCGGTAACCGTGCGAAGCATTACCCATTCCAAGTTGACGGGCAAGGTTGACTTCTTCGTCTGTAACCGTGATGCTTAGCGTTCGACCACGGGCTCTTTTGGGTTTTTCCATGACTAGGAAACTGGGGTGTCTGTTACGTGGGACCACCGCTTCGCCTTGACGATGCGGTATACCGTGGATGTGTGTATGCCATACCGTTTGGCTATCACCTTGTAGGTGTTGTCTTGCGCTAGGCGGCGGATGTCGCGCACGTTCTGTTCTGTCAAAACGGAAAGATGATTGTCCTCTCCGCGCTTAATTTGCCTGGGGTGTACTTCACGCACTGGAACTAGGTACGTCTCCATCGTGATGTAGCGTTTCGCGCAGTCAAGGCAACGACAGTACCTTTTGGTTTCGTTGCCTCGGTGCTGCGTACACGTCACCCGAGTGCTGGTACTTTTACACTTCGGGCACTTCATCGAGCTGCTCCGCTTTGACGCTGTGCTTCAAGATCCAAGTTGTCAGCTCGGCTGCTTCGTCTTCAGTGACTAGGCGTTCCAGCTCAAGTCGGACAATGCGGTCGGGTTCAACAATCAAGCAGATGCGTAGGACGCCTTTGCACTCAATGCCAAGAGCTTCAAGCAGTCCTTTGATTTCTTGGCTGTGGCCTGTGAGGTAATTCATTCGGGGGTGGATTGGTACTGCGGAGGCCAGCGGCCCTGTTTGTCAGTAAAACCGGCCTCGTGCAGGAACTGCTTGGCGGCGGTGGCGTCGCCTTTCATGGCGCGTTCCAGCGGGCTTGGGGCTTCAAGCGCGTCGGCTAGGTCTTCGAGGGTGCGGGCTGGTACGCCGTACCAGCTCTCCATGTCGCCGTATTGAGCATCGGTGTCGGCCAGGTGGCGAAGCACGGCGGCGATGCCGTGGCGGATGCTGGTGTGGCGGCCTCCGTGATAGGCGCCCTCGGTAAACTCGTCAAGTATGCGGTCGGCGCGGGCGTAGCTAGTCATGACCGCCCCCACTTAGCAAGGACGGCTCGGGCGTAGGCTGGTCAGTGACAGAGACCGGTTCCCTGCTGCCAAGCACAGCCGGTCCATCTGGCTCAATGACGGAGCGGTCCCAGAGAGCAACCGCTCGCAGCCCTGCAAGCCAGCTCTGATCGGCGCCGCATGGTGCGGCGTTTTTGAACCCTTCCCAGTAAGCAGCTTTCAGCTCCTCATCCGTCGGCCCCTGCGGATCCGGCTGGGCTAGGGCGGCACGGGCTTGTTGCACCAAGGGATCGTCGCTTGGTTCCGAGATAACAAAAGTGTCTTCGTAGCTGGCCAGCAGCTCAGCGCAAAGCGCTCGGAAGTCAGTCATCGAGGGCCTCTAGCGCAAAGCGGATGGTTTCAAAAGCGTCGTCAGGCAGTGCTAGTCCGTCCAGTGACTTCAACGCTCGCTCCTTGCGCGTCGGCGGCTTGGGGCGCATTGCCTCTTTCAAAGATTCACCCATT
>Ga0078894_10001243_pt1 | contig 18800 bp, 18 predicted proteins | sample LauGreSu1BDMLBSD_2_FD_67506 | JGI IMG/M metagenome (GOLD analysis project Ga0078894, IMG submission 67506) | Freshwater lake microbial communities from Lake Michigan, USA - Su13.BD.MLB.SD (version 4) (version 4) | ecosystem: Environmental > Aquatic > Freshwater > Lake | place: Lake Michigan... | reverse complement strand
ATGTTGACGCTCGGTGTGCCAGGGTCCGGCACTACCGCCATCATGCTGGTGGCTCTGACCGCGCTCAATGTTCACCCGGGCCCCTTGATGTTCACGCAGCGGCCGGACGTGGTTTGGGGCTTGATTGCCGCGCTGTACATTGGCAACGTCATGCTTCTGGTTCTGAATCTGCCGCTGGTAGGCCTGTTCGTGCGTTTGCTCTACATCCCCATGCGCCTGATGCTCCCGGTAATCATGGTGATCTGCGTGATTGGCGTCTATAACGTCAACCAGACCGTGCTGGATCTCGGTTTCTTGTGTGCGTTTGGCGCAATTGGTTATTACATGCGCCAGTATGGTTTTCCTCTTCCGCCAGTCATCCTCGGCTTGGTGTTGGGGGACAGGCTTGAGGAGGCGCTACGACAGTCGATGATCATGACTCAAGGCAACCTAGTGGCCTTGCTGGAACGGCCGATAGTATTTGCTTTTCTGGTGCTGACGGCGGCCTCGCTACTGTGGCCTTTCATACTCAAGCGACTGCGGTTCCGTGGCAAGGCGGTTTCACTGGAACAGGAACAGGCCTGAAGAGGTGGCAGAATATCGAAATTCAACAGGCAGAAACGCAAGATCAGAGGAGATTTAGAGTGGGTTTTTACCGTTTTGACAAACTCAAATCGCATCACCTGAATCCGCATTTGTCTTCGACGCGGGGGCCGGTCATCGAAGGGCAGTTCATGTATTTCCGGCGCGTATCCAAGACCGCCGGGAGTTTTTCCAAGCCGCATTACCATCCCAACGAATTCATGGCGTTTTTCCTCGATGGAAAAAGCCATGCAACGCTCGGGCTCAAGCGCCGCGTTGCGGGATCGGGAATGCTGGTGCACATTCCTTCCAATGCCCGCCACAGTTTCAAGGCGATCGATGACGTGAGTTATCTGTATGTAAAGGATCGGACCTGGACGCTGATCGGATCCGCCGCGGATGAAGCTCTTCCGGACAAGGCGATGTCGGCGACCAGGGTTGAAAAAATGCTGAGAGCCGGAAAGTATCCCGGCAAACGCGGCAGTGCCGGCGAATCCAAGGCCATCATCCACGGACTGGGTAACTGTTTTTATTCATGGATCGACGGAATCGATGCGCCCGCTGTGTCCGGTTTTCATGAACAATGGCTCGAAGGATCCAACCTGGCTTTCGGCCTGATCGACACGCCTGCGGGGCATGTCATTGAAATGAAAAAGGCGCCGCATGAAATTTTCGCCTATGTCATCAGCGGTAATCTCGATGCAAAAGTAGGCAGCAAAAAACATCTGGCCAGGAAAGGCGACGTGATTCATGTGCCCAAGGGTTCGTCTTACCACTGGATCACCGGAAAAAAACCGGCACGTTATGCCATAGTGCGTTCAACCGCCAGGCTGGAGGCTCAAATTGCAAAATCAGGTGCTGCCAACAACTGGCGTGGCTGATTCCGGTTTTCATCGGCAATAAAATCCGGTACAAGATCATCCATCACCCCCGGAGGAAAAATCGAGTGAAGATGATCAAAAAAATCGCGTTTATCGGTGTTGGCAACATGGGCAATCCAATGGCGGCAAATCTGCTCAAGGGCGGATTTGACGTCACGGTGTTCGATGCGCGCGCCGAAACCGCTGCCGCGTTTGTTGCCCAGCATGGCGGCAAGGCCTCGACGTCGCTTGCGGATCTGGCGCGGGATGCGGACGCCATTGTCACCATGCTTCCCGACGACAAGATCGTGCGCAAGGTCATGCTCGACGCCGGTGGTGCTGCCGCATCAATGGCCAAAGGCGCTGTGCTGATTGATATGGGCACCTGCGATCCGACTGGTACCCGCAGTACGGCCGCAGAGCTGGAAAAACTTGGTGTGCACATGGTTGATGCGCCGGTAATGGGCGGCGTGGTTTTTGCCAAGGATGCCTCGCTCGACATCATGGCGGGCGGCAGCGTCGAGATGATTGAACGCGTGACGCCGTTGCTGGAGGCGATGGGTCAGAGCATCGTGCATTGCGGCGATGTCGGATCGGCGCACGCGATGAAGGCCCTGGCCAATTACATCAATGCCTGTGCGCTGATCAATGCCATCGAGGCCATGACCATCGGCAAGAAATTCGGGCTCGATGCAAAAATGATGGCCGATGCGCTGGTGCCGATGTGTGCCGGGCGCAACCATCCGATCCAGAAGAAGATCATTCCGCAGATTCTCAATCGCAAGTACGCTACCGGAATGGCGCTCAGTTTTATTGCCAAGGACGTCAGGATTGCCGTCAATACCGCACACGCCATTGGCGCCGCAGTGCCGCTTGGGGAAAAAGTGTCCGAGCTGTGGGACGATGCGGTGCTGAAGGTCGGCGCCACGGTCGACCAGACCGAGGTCGTGCGTTATTGGGAAGAGGCTACAGGCGTCAACTCTGACGTTTTTGAAGCATTCGCATTACGCAATACACCGCCAGCCCGGCAAGCAGGTGCTTGGCGGTATGGCCGCTGATTAATCCGGCAGTTGCCTCAAATATTTCGAAGTCCCTCAGTTCCGCAACCTTGGCCATTGCGTAGAAGCCGACCCCGTAAAGCAGGTAGTGACTCAGGCTGAAACGTCGCGGGAAAGCGGCCAACACATAGGGTATGGCCAGAAGAGGTGCACCTTGCACCCAGACATAGATGCGCAGGTCGCCGCTCAAGTGCCACCACAACACGCTGAACATGCCGACCGCCAGTGCGCCCGCGAGCATCGGAATTTCCAGCCTTAAGTCAATGTGTTCGCTGATCAGCGCTGTAAACAACCCCATGAAGGCGACAGTCATTGGCAGCCGATCCCACACCAGGGTGTGGTCATTGGGGTTGTTGTGGTAATGGGACGAGCCGAAAAAAACCAGCGCTACACCGATAAAGAAAACCAGCCAGGAGCGCCAGGCACCGCGGCGGTCGCGCCAGCAGCAAGCCGTCCCGGCAAGGCCAATCAGCAGGAATAACAGGTTCGAGACGATATTGCCGAAATTGGCGAGTCCGAGGCAACTGCGCCTGTCAGCAAATACGTGATAGCCGCGATCCTGAGGAATCGGTTCGCCGTGCCCGAACATCAGCCACGCGAATGGTCCCAGTACGAGCAGAACCAGCGCGGCAAGGCGTCCGGGATGGGAAGGGGGCGGTAAGGGCATGGCGGCATCGTATAACAACCTTTACCCGGTTGCCCCGTAAACGCGGTTAGCGATTACACTCCCGCTTTCGATCCTTGGAGGAGGTTGGGAAATGACAACGCTAAAAACAAAAGTCGTGCTTGGTACCGCAACGCCCGGCGGCGGATTTCCTGCTTATGGCTGGCCTTATGCCGAGGTGCTCAACGCCACCGATCCGACGCTGGATATCGAGCCAATCAATACCAAGGGCAGCGGGGAGAACGTCGGCCGCATCGAAGACGGCTCGCTCGATATTGCGCTGGCCACCGGCGAGGTGACCTACGAGGCGATCAACGGCATCGGCCGTGCGCCGTGCAAAAACATCCGCATCATCAACGCCACTTATTCACAGGCGGGCATGTTCATGGTGCGCGCCGACAGCCCCTATCAGAGCATCAGCGACCTCGTCGGCAAGACCGTGGTGTGGGGTGCGTCGAGCTCCGGATTTGTCGTGCTGGCGCGTTATGTCTTCGACGGACTTGGCCTCGACATCAAAAAGGAATTTGACGCGCGGCTGCTGGAGAAAGCCGGCGACGGTCCGCCCTTGGTCAATAGCGGTGAAGCGGCGGCGATGTGGGGCGGCGGCGTCGGCTGGCCGCCATTCATGAACATTGCCAAGAATCCCAAAGGCATGCGTTTCATCTCGCCGAGTGCTGATGAAATCAAGCGCATCCAGGGCAAACATGTGTTCCTCAAGCAGACCACGATGCCGGCGGGCAGTTATCCCGGGCAGCAGGGCCCGGTCAATTCGGTGGGGTCGTGGCCCTTCGTGCTGGCGCGTGCGTCATTGCCGGACGGTGTGGCGTACCGGTTGGCAAAAGCACTTCATCAGGGCCATGCCGCGCTGACGGCAAAACTCGATCAGGCGGCGGAATCGACCTTGGCCAATACTTTGGCTGGGGCGCCGACCCGGGATCTGATTCATCCCGGGGTGCTGCAGTATATGAAGGAAATTAAGTTGATCTAGAACGCGTACAGCCGGGCGGGATTGCTCACCAGCACCTGCTCGCGCTGCGCGGCATCCGGCACCCACTGTAACAGCAGGTCGCAGAGGTCGCCGTCATTGGGCATCGCACCTTTCATCATGACGTGCGGCCAGTCAGTACCCCAGATCACGCGTTCGGCATTGGCTTTCAACAGCGCATGAGCAAACGGCACGGTGTCGGCATGCGGCATCGGCTGCCCGGAAATGCGGTAAGGGCCGGTCAGTTTGCCCCAGGCTTTGCCGGCTTGCATCAGGCGCAGCAGGGCCTGGAAGCCGGGGGCATCAATGCCCAGTGAGGTTTTCATATAGCCGAGATGGCCCAGCACAATGGGCACCGGAAAATCAGCGAAGCTGCGGTCGAGATCCGGGAATTCATCGGCATGCATCAGGAATTCCATATGCCAGCCCATCGGTGCGATGCGCGCGGCCAGCGGACGCAGCATGTCCATCGGCAGCGAGCCGGGCTTGCGGTCCTTGACGTCGACAATGTTGACGCGCACACCACGCACGCCGAGCGCATGCATGGCTTTCAGTTCGGCATCGCTGATCGAAGGATCAACCACCGCAACGCCGCGCAGGCGCTGCGGATCGGCTTTCAGCGCGTCGAGCATCGCCGTGTTGTCCGTGCCGTAGACGCTGGGCTGGATCAGCACCGCGCGGGTGACGCCGAGCGTGTCGAGCATGTGCCGGTAATCTTTGGCCACGCAGTCGGGCGGGGTGTAAACGCGCGCCGATGAGTAGTCGTATTGCGCAGCAGGGCCGAGTACATGCGCGTGCGTGTCGCAAGCCAGCGCCGGCATTTTCAGCTTCGGCGCCTGCGGCTTGAAGTCCGGCGCCGCGCACAGCGGCGCGGCGGTGGTCGGCGTATTGACGGACATTTATAGGTAATTGATTTTATTGAATTATTTTATGCGGCTTTGAGTCCGGGCATCTGGAAGCCGATGGCTTTCAGTTCGGTGGCCAGCGACGTACGCTGTTCCTTGCTGAGCTCCACCAATGGGGGACGCACGGTGCACCACTGATCGTCGCCGCTGTACTGGGCGATGCCGGCCTTCAGCGCCGCGATCATCAGATACTTGCTGTTGCCGAAAGTGCCGCGTACGACATCGAGCGCTTTCTGCTGGGCTTCAGCGTCGGCGTTTTTCCATTCGCGGAACAGTTTGTCGATCGGGCCCGGGTTGACGTTGGCCGTAGCCGAAATGCAGCCGGCGCCGCCGTTCTGCATATTGGCGAGCAGGAAGGATTCGCTGCCGGCAAACACATCAAAACCGCTTTTGGCGAAGGCGTCGAGGAAAGTCTTGGTGTTTTTCCAGTCGCCCGAGCTGTCTTTCATGCCGGCGATTGCCGTCGGGTATTTTTTCAGCAGCCGCTCGACGAGGTTCGGCGTGATGCCGACCACGGCGACGGGCGGGATGTGATACAGGTAAATGCGCAGGCGATCGTCACCGACGCGTTCGATGATTTCGGAGTAGTTGCGGTAAAGACCTTCGTCGCTGACGCCCTTGTAATAGAAGGGCGGCAGCATCAGCGCGCCGGCGCAGCCGGCTTTGACGGCGTGTTCGGTCAGTCGTACCGAATCGGAAATTGAGCAGCAGCCGGTACCCGGCATCATGCGCGAGGGGTCGATGCCGGCGGCGAGGATGGCGTCCAGCAGCGCCATGCGTTCATTGACTGACAGCGAGTTGGCTTCGCTGTTGGTGCCGAAGGCGGCGAGGCCGCAGCCCTGCGAGATCAGCCATTTGCAATGGTTGATGAAGCGCGCGGTGTCCGGGTTCAGGTCCTTGTCGAAGGGAGTGACAACGGGGGACAACACGCCCTTGATGCGTGGGGTTTTGCTCATGGATGCATTCCTCGAAGAAAGCGCTGCAGATAGCGGTGGATACGGCGGCGCGGCGCGCCTAAGGCGCCGCGGGGCCATAGAATAACATTGCATTCACCGCCACCCAAAGCCCGGGATTTTGCATTGTCAGTACCTGGGGCTGTTGTTAAGCTGGCGGCCCGGCCGCGCACAAGACGCGTCTGCCACAGGAGGATTCAGCCATGAACCGATCAACGATTGCCGCGCTCGCCGGTGCCCTGATGTCCGTTGCCCCTGCGGTGCAGGCAGCAGAGTATCCCACCAAGGCCGTGCGCATGGTCATTGCGTTTTCCCCGGGTGGACCCAGCGACATCCTGTCACGGCTGATCGGTGGCAAGCTGGGTGAGCGCATGGGACATCCCTTTGTGTTCGACAACCGGCCCGGCGCGGGCGGCAATGTATCGGGTGAAATTGTTGCTACCAGTCCGGCTGACGGTTACACGCTGATGATTGCCAATAACAGCATCCTTGCCGCCAACGCGACGCTCTACAGCAAGATGACCTACAACCCGGCCAAGGATCTGGTGCCGGTGACCTGGGTGGCTTCGCAACCGAACATCCTCGTCGTGCATCCGACGATTCCGGCGAAATCGGTAAAGGAACTGATCGATTACCTGAAAACGCAGCCCGGCAAGCTCAATTTCGCCTCCTCGGGCAGCGGCGCTGCGGCGCATCTTGCCGGTGAGCTGTTCAAGAGCATGACCAAAACCGACATGGTGCATGTGCCGTACAAAGGAGCGGGTCCGGCGCTGACCGACGTACTCGCCGGGCGCTGCCAGGTGATGTTTGCAACATCTCTGTCGGTCAAGCCTTATCTCGATGCCAACCGTCTGCGACCGCTGGGTGTGACTACGCTGAAGCGCATGGACAGCATGCCCAGTATTCCGACCATCGCCGAAGCCGGTGTGCCCGGATTCGAAGCCACGACCTGGCATGGCCTTGTTGCTGTGGCCGGAACGCCGCGCCCGGTGCTGGCAAAACTCAATGCGGAAACCAATGCCGTGCTGCAGGACCCGCAAGTGGTCAAGTTCCTGGAAAGCCAGGGCGCGATCATCGAGGGTGGCACGCCTGAAAAATTCGCGGCTTACATCAAGTCCGAAATTCCGAAGTGGGCAAAAGTCATCAAGGACTCCGGCGCCAGAGCGGATTAGTAATTAGATTAGATGCGGCCGACTGATTGCAGGACTAACAGGAGCAAGGCATGGCGCAATTGAAAGTGTTGGGTGCGGGTCCGGTCAAACGCGGCATCACACAGCTGGCGGCGCAGTTTGAAAAAAGCTCCGGCCACAAGGTTACGGTCGAGTTCGCCGGTGCACCTTCGGTTCGCGACCGCGTGCTTGCCGGAGAGGCGGTGGACGTCGCCGTGGTGCCGCAGTCGGCGATGGCCGATTTTGTGGAGCAGTCGCGTGTGGTGACTGCGACGCAGATGACGGTGGGTCGTTCGCGCATGGGTCTGGCGGTGCGCAAGGATGCAGCCAAACCGGCACTCGGTTCGGTGGATGCCTTCAAGGCAGCAGTCACAGCAGCGGACGGTGTCGTGGTCAATGTCGCTTCCAGTGGCAATTACATCGTCAAGCTGCTGGAGAAACTCGGACTGGCGTCGCCGGGCAAGACGGTGACGCAAGCGGATACCGTCAAGGTGATGGATCATGTCGCGGCTTCGCCGCAGAACCTGCTGGGCGCCGGACAACTGCCAGAAATCCGTGAGCTGGTGGATAAAGGTGTGGCGATCGCACTGGCCGGTCCGCTGCCGGATGAGTTGCAGAGCATTACGGGTTACGACGCGGCGGTGACCACGGCGAGCGCCAATGTCGACGCCGCGACCGCATTCACGGCATTTTTGTCGACGGCCGATGCGCGAGCAGCGATGGCTGCGACCGGCATCGACTGAAGCGGCGCCGGCTGCAAGACATGACAATACTTAAATTACTTAGCGCCGGTGCCGTGAAACGCGGTGTTGCGCGCGTGGCTGCCGCTTTCGAGAAGGACGCCGGCGTCAAAGTGGTCATTGAGTTCGTGCCCGTTCCCGAGGTGCGCCGGCGTATCGGCGACGGCGAAGCGGCCGACGTGGTGGTGGCCACCCCGGCTGCGCTGGATGAAATGGCGGCACAGAATAAAATCGATGCCGCCAGCCGCGGTTTTCTCGGCCGTTCGCGCGTGGGCATTGTCATACATGCGGATGCGCCCTTGCCCGCAGTGACTGATGTTGCATCGTTCAAGAAGCTGTTGCTGGATGCAAGCCATGTCGTGCGCAACGAGGCTTCCAGCGGCATCTATGTGGAAAAGCTGCTGGAAAAACTGGGGCTGGTGGAGGTTTTACGTCCGAAACTGATCATCACCAAAACCGGATCGGCGATCATGCAGGCGGTTGCAGATCATCCGCCTGGCGCCGTTGGACTGGCGCAGATTTCCGAGTTGATGGTGATGATCGACAAGGGTTGCAGGGTCAAACTGGCTGCACCATTGCCCGATGAAATCCAGAACATCACCCGCTACGAGGCCGCGGCAACGCCCGGGGCACCGGCAGCAGCGGCCGCACTGGCGCAGCGACTGGCCTCTGCCGAAGCGAAGACGATTTTTGCTGAGACCGGAATTTCCTGAAACCACTGACGGAGCGACATGATGAAACAGATGATTACGGTCCTTACGGGCCTGATGCTGGCCACCGCGGCGCAGGCCGCAGAACTGACCCTGATCAGCGGCGGTGCTGTTGAGCCCGGTGTACATGCCGCGGTTCATGCTTTTGAGAAGGCCACCGGCCACAAGGTCAAGGTCACTTTCAACACCACGCCGCAGATGCAGAAACGCATCAGTGCCGGCGACACTTTTGACGTGGTCATTGCCCCGCCGGCGGCCACTGCCGGCTTCGCCAAGGACGGCAAGGTTGATGCAGGTGGCTTGGATGTCGGCAAGGTCGGTTCCGGTGTTGCCATCCGCCCCGGCGCACCGGTGCCCGCAATCGCCACCGCCGATGACATCAAGAAGACCGTGCTCGAAGCCGAAACCATCACCTTCAACACGGCATCTACCGGCATCTATTTTGAAAACCTGCTGAAAAAGTGGGGGGTCTACGAGCAGGTGCAAGGCAAGGCTTCGCGATATACCACCGGCGCCGAGGTGATGGAGCATGTGCTCAAGGGCAAGGGCCGCGAAGTCGGCTTCGGCGCCATCACCGAAATCCTGCTCTACAAGGAAAAGGGTTTGCGTTTCGTCGGCCCGCTGCCGCCGGAAATCCAGAACTACACCTCGTATACCGCTTCGGTGATGAGCGCGGGCACACAGAAGGAAGCCGCGCAGGCGCTGGTCAAATTCCTCGGCGGTCCGGTAGGCAAGCCGCTGTTTGTGGCGGCCGGTATCGAATAAGGGTTTTCCGGACCCCTCGCCACAGGCGGCGGGATCGGAAACATCAGTTACAAAGGCGGCTGCGGCCGCCTTTGTTTTTCAGGCGCCGACCGGTTCCAGGCCGCTGGCAGCAATCGCCGGGTGCGCTGCTTTGGAAGCGAGAAAGGCGATGGCTTTGAGCGCCAAAGCCGGGTCCGGAGAGTTCCTGCCGACGCCGGCGGTGAAGTTCGAAACTTTCTGCAGTTCCGGCGGCAGCGGTGTGACATGGGCGATGCCCGGCACCGGCAGCAGTTCGCTCATTTGCTGGAAACCGAAATCGAGTTCACCGCGGGCGATCACCGTGCCGACGCGTTCGCCACCGCCGACCAGCCGGCTTTTCGGCAGCACCTGATCGGCGATGCCGAGGCGCTGCACCATCTCGGTGGTGTAGTACTTGCCGCTCTCGCTGGCTGAGTAACCGATGCCCGTTGCCGCAAGCAGCGCCTTGCGCAGGTCATCGGCGGTCCTGATTTTCGGATCGGGTGCGCCGGCACGTACTGCAAATCCCATCATCGAGCGGGCAATGATCGTCGCACCTTCGCCGAGCACATAACCGTCAGCGATGAACTGGCGGACCACACCGTCGGCGACGATCACCAGATCTGCAACTTCGCCGCGTTTGAGGCGATTCGGAATCGAAGTGTCGCCGGTTCCGATGGAAGTGGTGACAGTGACAATGGTTTTGCCGGTGAGTTGCTCCAGTTGCGGGATCAGCGCTTTATAGGCGGCGGTGAAGGCGCCGGAGGTCATGACGCGGAATTCGTTGCTCATTGCGGTGAGATGTCCTGTTGCGGGTTGATGTTTCGGATCAAGTTGATCAGTTGGCTTGCAGGCCGATGGTTTTTGCGACCTTGGCCCAGCGGTTCATTTCATCGGTGTACATTTTTGCGAACTCATCCGGCGTATTGCCGACGGGGTCGAGGCCCTGGCCGATCAGCAGTTTCTGTGCATCCGGCGAATTGACTGATTTGGCGACTTCCTGCTGGATGCGCGTGGCCAGTGACTTGGGTGAGGTGCCCGGCATGAACAGGCCGTACCAGTTATCGAAGCCGAAGCCGGGAACGCCGGACTCGGCAACGGTCGGGTATTGCGGCAACGCCGGTGTACGTTTCGGCCCGACCACTGCCAGAACCCGCAGCTTGCCCGAGTCAAAGAAGGGGCGCGTCGAAATTACGCTGGCGATGGTGACCGAAATGCGTCCGGCGACGACGTCGGTGATGCTGGGTGCGGTGCCCTTGTACGGTACATGGGTCATTTTGGTGCCGGTCATCTGCGCGAACATTTCCATCGCGAGATGCTGTCCCGAGCCCTGACCGGATGAGGAGTAGAGCACCTCGCCCGGCTTGGCTTTGGCGACTGCAATCAGTTCCTTGACGTTTTTGACCGGCACCGAGGGATGGACAACCATGACGCCCGGAGAAATGACCGCCAGTGATACCGGCAGCAGATCTTTGCGCGGGTCATAGGCCAGTTTCATGATGCTCGGCGTGATGGAAATGCCTGACGAAGTCATCAGCAGCGTGTAGCCGTCAGGCGGCGCTTTCGCCACGATCTCTGCGGCAATCGAGCCGCCCGCGCCAGGGCGATTGTCGGCGACGACCTGCTGGTTCCAGGCTTCGGTCAGTTTCTGGGCAACGAAACGACCGGTGGTGTCGACGCCGCCACCGGGGGCCAGCGCGATAACCATGCGCACCGGACGCACCGGATAGGCAGTCGATTGTGCCCATGCGCCGTATGCAGTGCACGTCACGATGGCGGTCAACAGAAATCCCTGCAGCTTCAAGTGGCGGTTCATGGCGTGACTCCTCCGGGGGTTGTTATGTTCAGCGGCGACCAGCGTATTCCAGGATGTCAAAGCCGCAGTAACGGTCGACGATGTAAATCAGTCCGCGGTCATCGACATCAGTGTCATTGGTTTGCGGGCATGGTTTGCCGCCGCAGGGTTCCGGGATGTACCAGCCGACTTCCTGCGGGGCTGACGGATCAGCAACATCGACAATGCGCAGGCCGCCGGCAAACCACGCGCAATACAGCAGTGTGTCGCCGCCTTTCCAGTTTTCCTGGAACTGGTGCGCGCCGAAACGGCCGGGCGTGGTGCGGCTCCAGGGGCTGTCGAGTTCACTGACCTCGAACAGCGACAGGGGTTTGATATTCGACAGATCGGAAACATCGAGCACCCACAGACAGCCGTGCGGGCGGCCGCGGCGGCGCGCCATTTCCTCGGCATCATGCGCGTGATCTTCCTCGTCGATGGCAACGGCGATGCGTTTGCCGTCGAGTTTTTTCAGCACCGGCATGAAGGTGTGCGAAGGTTCCGGGTAGGGCGGGTGATAGTTGAATGCACCGGTTGTTTTCGGCTGGCGGATGTCGGTGACGTCGATCACGCGCACGCCACCATGCCAGCAGCCGGCCCACAATTCATTGCCGAAGCGCAGCGTGTGGTGCAGGCGGTGCTGGCGGCCGGGCCAGGTCGGTTTTTCGCCGCCGGCAATGTGCTGGCCGGGCATCCACCACTTTGATACTTCCTCCGGCTTCGCGGGATTGCGGATGTCATAGGTGACGAGGATGTTGCCGATGAATCCCGGCATCTCGGTGGAGATGTAGGCGTAATCCTTGTCCATGTCGAAGCGGTGCACACCGCGGCCATGGGTTTTCTGGAAGTGGATCAGCTTCGGTTTGGATTTGTCGGACACGTCATACAGGCTGAAGCCGCCGCGCTCATAAGGATTGCGTTCCGCTTCTTCCACCGCTGGAATGTCGGCTACGGCAACGCCCAGTTTTGCCGCGAGTTCGGCATGGGTGGCGTCACGGCCGAGTTCGGCCTTCAGTCTTGTACGCAGCTTGGGCAACTCGTCGGCCTTGCGGCCGATGGCTGTCATATTGCGTTCGCTGTTGATGATCATCAGGTCGCCGATGACGCGCGCCTTGTGGCTATGCGAATCCGGGTCGGCGACATTCAACTGGGAGACGATGCGCGGATTTTTCGGATCGGCGATGTCGAGGATGCTGGTGCCGAGCTGCTGTTTGTTGGGGATATGCCCGACATAGGCGTAATTGCCTTCGACATAGACCTGGCCGGCGCCCGGCAGATCAAGGTGCGACAGGCGTTTGACGTTGTGGGCCAGCGTGCCTGGCTTAGCAATGGTGTCCAAGTGGCGTTCCGTCCATGATGTGGTGTCGTCTCGAATGAGGCGGAAAGTCTACCGCAAGGGCCCTGCTGCGGCTCGGTTAGAATACAAAAACACCGCAAAATTATCTGTCGTGCTCATGCTGGCACCGACGGATCCATACCTGAGGAGAAGTCCGGATGGCGAGAACAAAAAAACGCCCGGAAGAGCTGCGCAGTCATCGCTGGTTCGGCGTCAAAGGGCTGCGTTCGTTTGCCCACCGTTCACGCACCCTGCAGATGGGTTATGCCCGCGAGGATTTCGCCGGCAAGCCGGTGATCGCCATCATCAATACCTGGAGCGACATTAATCCCTGTCATGCGCATTTCCGCACCCGTGCCGAGGAAGTGAAGCGCGGGATCTGGCAGGCCGGCGGCTTTCCGTTGGAAATGCCGGCGATTGCATTGGCCGAACCCTTCCAGAAACCGTCGACCATGCTTTATCGCAATCTGCTGGCGATGGAAACCGAAGAGCTGCTGCGCGGTTATCCGGTAGACGGTGCGGTGCTGATGGGCGGTTGCGACAAGACCACGCCGGCGCTGATCATGGGTGCGACCTCGATGGGGCTGCCTTTCATCTATGTGCCTGCGGGCCCGATGCTGCGCGGCAACTGGCACGGCGAGCCGCTGGGTTCGGGCAGTGATTCCTGGAAATACTGGGCCGAGTTGCGTGCCGGCACCATCGGTGAACGCGAATGGGGCGAGGTCGAGGAAGGCATTGCGCGTTCCTATGGCCATTGCATGACCATGGGCACGGCGTCGACGATGACTTCAGTCGCGGAGACTCTGGGCCTCACATTGCCCGCGGCCGCATCGATCCCCGCGCCGGATGCCAATCACGCCCGCATGGCCACCGCCAGTGGCCGGCGCATTGTCGAAATGGTCTGGGATGACCTGAAGCCTTCGGAAATCATTACACCCGCCGCAGTCGACAACGCCATCACCATTGTTCATGCGCTGTCCGGTTCAACCAACGCGATCATTCATCTGGTGGCGATGGCGGGGCGCGCCGGTATTGACCTGAAACTCGAACGCTTTGATGAGCTTTCGGAAAAAACGCCGGTGCTGGCGAATATCCGTCCTGCCGGACAGAAATACCTGATGGAGGATTTTTATTACGCCGGCGGCTTGCGCGCGATGATGTCCGAGCTCAAGGATCTTCTGAACCTCGACTGCCTGACGGTCAACGGCCGCACGCTGGGCGAGAATCTCGAAGACGCAAAAATCTACAACGATGACGTGATCCGTCGCCGCAACAATCCACTGGCGGCCAGCGGCGGGCTCGCGGTACTGCGCGGCAATCTTGCGCCCGATGGTGCGGTGATCAAACCCACCGCAGCAGAACGGCATTTGATGAAGCACACCGGTCCCGCCGTCGTATTCAAGAATTACGATGACCTTTACGCCCGGATCGACGACGAGAATCTGGTTGTTGATGAAAACTCCGTGCTGGTGCTGCAGAACGCCGGTCCGCAGGGCGGGCCCGGCATGCCGGAGTGGGGTCAGCTGCCGATTCCGAAAAAACTGCTGCAGAAAGGTGTACGCGACATGGTGCGCATTTCGGATGCGCGGATGAGCGGCACGTCATACGGCGCCTGTGTGCTGCATGTCGCACCCGAGTCCTATGTCGGCGGCCCGCTGGCGCTGGTGCGCGATGGCGATCTGATCGAGATGGATGTCGCCGCACGCAAGCTGGAGCTGAAAGTCAGTGCCGAAGAGCTGGCCAAGCGCAAAGCGGCGTGGAAACAGCCGGAGCCGCATTACACCCGCGGTTATGGCGCGATTTATTCGCAGCACATCACCCAGGCCAACAAGGGCTGTGATCTCGATATCCTGCATCACGGCAAACCGACGCCGGATCCCGAAGTCATTCATTAAATTCAATACAAATCATTCATCAGAGGGAGTGTGACCATGGATTTACCCGTCAATCAATTCAAGAAGGCCATCCTTTCCGGCAAAGCGCAGATCGGTATCTGGTCGAGCCTGTGCAGCGCGATTTCCGCCGAAGTGCTGGCCGATGCCGGGTTTGACTGGGTGCTGCTCGACTCCGAACATTCGCCGAACGAACTGCCCATCGTGCAGAACCAGCTTGATGCGATGCTCGCCGGAACCACCGAACCCATCGTGCGCCCGGCGTGGAACGACACCGTCATGATCAAGCGTTTTCTCGATGTCGGCGCGCGCACGCTGCTGATCCCGTATGTTCAAAACGTTGAAGAAGCCAAACGTGCAGTGGCAGCGACGCGTTATCCGCCGCAGGGTGTGCGCGGCGTCTCGGGTTGCACGCGTGCCAACCGTTATGGCCGCACCAAGGATTATTTCAAGCGCGTGCATGACGAGCTCTGCGTGCTGGTGCAGGTGGAGACGCTGTCGGCAATGAAGCAGATCGAGCAGATTGCCGCAGTCGACGGTGTGGATGGCGTGTTCATCGGACCGAACGATCTGGCCGCCGACATGGGCCATCTCGGCAACTGGCAGCATCCGGAAGTGTGGAAGGTGATGGAAGACGCTGCGAAGCGCATCACCAAGGCCGGCAAGGCCCCCGGAATTCTGGTGGGTGAGGCCGACGGTCAGCGCTGCCTCGACATGGGCTACAAGTTTGTCGCGGTCGGTTCGGATCTGGTGATGCTGGCCCGCGGCAGTGAAGCACTCGCCGCAAAATTCAAAAAATAATAATAAAAACAAATATTTGGGAGTAACCCCGGCGTGAGCGCCGATTTCTGATGGCGATGCCGAGACCGCTGGCGCTGCTGGTCGCACTGATTGTCGGTGTGGCCGCAGCGATATTTTTCACGCCGCCGCCGGCCGGGGTGTCCGTCAACGTGATGCACACCGGCGGACTGCTCGTGTTGGTGATGGGGCTTTGGGCTACCGGCGCATTGCCGGAATCACTGACAGCGCTGATCTTCTTTGCGCTGGCGGTGTTGTTGGGTGTCGCGAAACCGGAAGTCATTTTTTCCGGCTTCACCTCCGGCACCCTGTGGCTGGTACTCGGCGGACTGGTGATTGCCGAAGCCATGCGTATGACCGGCCTCGGCGAGCGGGTCGCCCGTGCGGCGCTCGGCACCCGCGTCTGGACTTACCCGCAACTGGTCGCTGCGGTCGTGCTGGTGGCGATCGTGCTGGCCTTCCTGATGCCGGCGACGGTGGGCCGCATTCTGCTCCTGGTGCCGATCATTGCCGCGGTGGCGGAACGCCATGGTTTGGTTCCGGGCAGCAAGGGACATAACGGTGTGATGTTTGCGACCATCGTTGCTTCCTTCCAGTGCGGCACCTCCATCCTGCCGGCGAACGCGCCCAACCTGGTGCTCGCCGGCGCTGCGGAAACCCTTTACGGCGTGCACCTGATCTATGCCGAATATCTTTGGGCGCAGTTCCCGGTGCTGGGACTCGTCAAGGGCGCGCTGATCATCCTGATCACCTGCCGGGTGTTTCCCGCGACGACCAGCAATGCGGGCAGTGCCGCCGATCTGCGGCCGATGAGCGGCAATGAAAAACGGCTCGCTGCGATTGTCATGATCTCGCTGGCGCTGTGGGCGACGGATTTCCTGCATGGCATCCGTCCGGGCTGGATCGCTCTGGCGGCGGCGGTGGTGTCGATGCTGCCGCGTATCGGCGCGGTGCCGGTGACTCTGTTTCAGGAGCGCATCAAGTTCGGCAGTTTTTTCTATATCGGTGCAGTGCTCGGTTTCGGCGCGGTGATGCTGGATTCCGGATTCAGCAAAGCCTTCGGCGATGTTCTGCTGTCGGTGATCCGGCTGGAGCAGGGTGCCGATGCCGCCAATTTCATCACGCTGAGCGTGATGAGCACGTTTGCGTCAATGATTGTCACCAATCCCGCGCAGCCCGCACTGCTGTCGCCCCTGGCGGGTGCCCTTGCCGACGCCTCGGGCTGGCCCATTCAGACGGCACTGATGACTTTTGCCGTAGGCTTCTCAACACTATTGCTGCCATACCAGGCGCCGCCGATGGTTGTCGGTATGCAGCTTGCGCAACTGAAAGTGCGTGATGCCCTGAGGCTGACAATACCTTTGGCTTTGATCAGTATCTTCGCGCTGATACCGCTGCAGTATCTGTGGTGGCGGGTGATCGGTTATTTCGGGCATTGAGTTGAGCGTCCGCTCAGGGAGGCAGGTATGACATCGCAACTGTTCACGCCGGTTCAGATCGGCAAACACAATCTGGCCAACCGCATCACCATTGCGCCCATGTGCCAGTACAGCGCGAACGACGGCTCGATGAGCGACTGGCATCTGATGCATCTCGGTTCGTTGGCTATTTCCGGTGCATCGATGCTGGTGATGGAAGCCACCGGTGTCACCCCGGCGGGTCGCATTACGCCGCAGTGTCCCGGTCTATATTCCGATGCCAACGAAGCGGCAATGAAACGCGTCATCGATTACGTGCGTGGCATTTCACCGATCGTGCTGGGGGTGCAACTCGCGCATGCGGGACGCAAGGCATCCAGCCACCGGCCTTGGCAGGGCCACGGCCCGTTGCAGGACGGCGAGGGTGCATGGCAGACGCTGGCGCCATCGGCGGTACCGCTGGCGGAAGGCTGGCCGGCGCCGCACGCAATGAGCAAGGCCGACATGCAGCAGCTGACGAAGGCGTTTGTGCAGGCCGCGCAACGCGCCGCACGCATCGGCCTCGACTTCATCGAAGTGCATTCGACGCACGGCTATCTGCTGTCGGAGTTCCTGTCCCCGCTGTCAAACAAGCGTGATGATGAATACGGCGGCAGCCTCGACAACCGTATGCGTTTTCCGTTGGAGGTGTTCCGCGCGATCCGTGCCGCGTTTCCGGCGGACCGTTTTGTCGGTGCCAAAATCTCCGGCACCGATTTTGTCGACGGCGGTTTTTCGCCCGACGAAGCCGTGGCCTATGCGCGTGCACTGAAGGCGGAAGGCTGTGCTTACGTCACGGTCTCCGGTGGCGGCGTAGTGCTCGATGCCAAAATCCCCGTCGGCCCCGGTTACCAGGTGCCGTTCGCCGAACGTGTAAAGAAAGAAACCGGCATCACCACCGGCGCGGTAGGCATGATCACCGACCCGCACCAGGCCGAAGCCATCATCGCCAGCGGTCAGGCGGATTTCATTTCACTGGCGCGGGCGATGCTGTTCAACCCGCGCTGGCCGCAGCATGCCGCTGTCAGTCTCGGTGTGGAGATTGCTTATGCGCCGCAGTACGAACGCGCCGCGCCGAAAGTATGGCGGCCGGGCAGGACACTGGGCAAAATCAGTGCATGAGGAGGCGGCGATGAAACACCTTGTTACATGGAGCGTCCTGTTGCTGTTGTTGCCGGCAGTGGTTGTTGCACAACCCGCAACAAAATATCCGAACCGGCCGGTACGCATGATCGTGCCGGCGCCGCCCGGCGGCACTACCGATCTGCTGGGTCGCCTGGCCGCCGAACGGCTGGCTGAGGCGCTGGGTTATCAGGTGGTGGTGGACAACCGCGGCGGCGCTGGCGGCATTCTCGGCACCGAGCTGGTGGCGCGGGCGCCGGCCGACGGGCATACGCTGGGCATCATTTACACGCCGCACACGGTGCTGCCGCATCTGCAGAAAAAACTGCCCTACGATGCATTGAAGGATTTCTCCCCCGTTTCGCAGTTGACCGAAGCACCGCTGATTTTGGTGGTGCATCCGTCATTGCCCGTGCATAAGGTGGCGGACCTGATTGCATTGGCGAAATCAAAACCACTGGTCTACGGTTCCGCGGGCAACGGCAGCGGCGGGCATCTGTCCGGTGAGCTGCTGAAACAGATGGCGAAAATCGATGCGACGCATGTGCCGTACAAAGGCGCGGGCCCCGCAGCGATTGACCTGATGGCCGGGCAACTGCAGTTCCAGTTCGGATCGCATATCACCACCAAGGGTTTTGTCGCCGCAGGCCGCTTGCGTGCGATCGCCGTGAGCAGTGCAAAACGCTCGCCGGAGTTGCCGAATCTGCCGACGGTGGCAGAGCAGGGCCTGCCGGGTTTCGAATTCGTGAACTGGTTCGGCATGGTTGCACCGGCGCGTACGCCGGCTTTGCTGGTGGCGGGTATTCAGCAAAAAATTGCTCTTGGTTTTCAGCAGCCGGCGACCCAGGCTAAATTGGTGGCCTTGGATTCAACGGTGGTCGCAAGCACGCCGGCAGCTTTTGAGGCGTTTCTGGCAAATGACTTACAGAAGTGGGGCGGGGTGTTACGCAACTCCGGAATCAAGGCAGAGTAAAGTCCGGTCGGAGGGCTGCAC
>Ga0078894_10001242_pt1 | contig 18806 bp, 22 predicted proteins | sample LauGreSu1BDMLBSD_2_FD_67506 | JGI IMG/M metagenome (GOLD analysis project Ga0078894, IMG submission 67506) | Freshwater lake microbial communities from Lake Michigan, USA - Su13.BD.MLB.SD (version 4) (version 4) | ecosystem: Environmental > Aquatic > Freshwater > Lake | place: Lake Michigan... | reverse complement strand
TGATAACCTTGATAACCTTGATAACCTTGGGGACCTTGTGTTCCTGTATTTACATTATAAATAGTTGCATATTTAGGAAAAAGTGGTGTTGATGACATTTATAAATTAAAATAATATTAAATATTTGTTATAATACTCAAAATAATTCGTAACTATATAATATAAATGAATTCAAGTTTTGATTTAAATATTAATAATTATTCTATTAAAGAATTAGAAGACATATTTGAATTGCCAAGTAGTTATGATGATTCGATTATTGAAATGCAAGAGACAAAATTAAGACAAAATATAATAACTAACAAGGCAAATAGTTCTACAATAAAAAATGATACATTAGAATTTATTAACAGTGTTAAAAAAAAACTAACGGATAATTTAAAAACACCCGATACAAATGTGGCTAAATTAGCTAAAAATTGGGAAAATATTTATAATATGAACAAAACATTGGATAATTCAGTTACAATTAATGCTGGAAATACAAACATAATTAAAAAACCACTAACACCATATGGACAATCGTCACCCAGTGAATTTTATCAAGGTACAATAAATCCTCTAAATAAAAGAATTTTACGTCAAAATATAAACATAGACACACGTTTTAGAGAAAATTATTATAATACATCATCAGCTAATTTTCACGTAGATTTGCCATTACGTTTAACTCAAGTTGTTAGTTTGCAATTATCTGCTCTTGAATTACCAACTACATTTTATGTAATATCGCAGGTATTTGGTAACAATTATTTTGTTTTAGAAATATCAGGAGAAGAACCACTTGTAGTAACCATTCCCGATGGTAATTATGATTATTTATCATTGCAAGGATATATAAATTATTTTTTATCGAATTCAACAATTCCATCAGCATATAATAATATACAAATGATATCAGATGCAAATACTCCGGAAGGAGTTGGGCCACAAGGTGGTAGTGGAAAAATGGTATTTGGTTCAAAAACAGGAACAACAATGTTTTCAATAAATTTTTTAACGGATAGATATGGTAATGAAGATATGCAAACACCGTTGCCATTAAAATTGGGTTGGTTAATGGGGTTTAGGAATGGGTATTATGAAAATAACACAGTTTATATATCAGAAGGAATCATAAATTTATTGGGTCCAAGATATATTTATTTGGTGGTAGATGATTATAATAATAGTGTATTGGATGGTTTTTATGGCGCATTTACATCATCGATATTAAATAAAAATATTTTAGCGCGTATATCATTGCAAGGTAGTGTATTTAATTATATATCAAAAGATAATTTGAATTTAATTAGTACACCACGGCAATATTTTGGGCCAGTTGATATTCAAAAATTGCAAATACAATTACTGGATGAATATGGAAGAATACTTAATTTAAACAATATGGATTATAGTTTCTGTTTGACATTTCAAACTATTTATGATTTGTAGAACGGCAATTTATTCCAATTATATGCGGTAATTTATTCCAATTATAATTCACCTTTACAATAATAATTCATCCAATTACTAGGACTAATTTTTGTCCCGCCATCATATGGTACTGCTAATCTTTTTTCCAGCATTACTTTATTCAAATGCATATCGTCTAAATATACATCGGCTAAAATTCGTCCATACTTTTCTGTGTTTATATTTTTCAAAGTAACTTGTTTATTCATTACTAAGTCAATCATTTGTTGTTTAGCTATTTGTGCGCACCGTTTTTCATTTTCATCTTTACCTTTTATTTCTGGACAATCTATTCCAGTTAAACGAACAGAGAATCTATAAAGCGGTGAATTTGGATAAGGTAATTTTGATGCTATAGTAATTGTGTCTCCATCATAAACTTTAATTACATATCCTTTGTTTATAGGCGGAACAAATGGTATTGTATCTTTCCAATCAATTGGATTTTTGTTAGTTCTGAAACAACAAAAAAGCCTATTTATCATATTTAGTTTATATAACAATAATAAAATTATTATTCAATTTTATTTATACAGATAATATAACTATAATGACTAACAAAATAAAAAATATATATGAAATGAATGAAAATGAAATATATGATTTTATGATTACTCGTCTTCCAATTAAAAAACAAGAAAAAGATAAATATGCCGAAGTATTCACTAATCCAATATTAATTAATAAAATGTTGGATTTATTTCCTAAACATTTTTGGACAAACCATAAACTAACATGGCTAGACCCTTCTGCCGGCGCCGGTTTCTTTATGATTTGCGTATATATTCGTTTAATGAATGGATTACAAAAATGGGAACCTAATGATAAAAAAAGGAGCAATCATATTATTGAAAATATGTTATATATGGTAGAAATAAATAGAAAAAATTGCAATATATGTAAAAGCATATTTGGAACCAAAGTGAATCTTATTTGTGATGATTTTTTAACCGAATTAAGTTTTAAAAATATATCATTTGATTGTATTGTTGGTAACCCACCATTTCAAGACGATTATGGTCTTAGTGAATCCGGTAAACGTATAAACGGCGGTAAAAGTAAATTATATGAACGAATATTTTTAAAAGCATTTGAGATGTTAAAACAAGGAGGTTATTTGAGTTTTGTTGTTCCTGATAATATTTTTTCTGGGAATGGTGTTAAATCGTATCAAATACTTATAGAAAATCAAATACCATTTGTTAGTTTCAATCCATCCAATCAATCATTTTTTGATAAAGTTCAGCAACAAGTTTGTTATTTTTTATTACATAAAAATGCTACTAATGCTAATTCTACTACTACTATTGAACACGATGATAAACTAACATTCAAAATTAAATTACAAGATAGGCCTGTTAATCCAATACGAAATTGGACTCCTTATACTGAAAAATTAATAAATACTTTTGTTAGTAATGAACGAAATAATGTTAGATATATTCGTGGTAAAAGTTTGGATTCATACAAGGGTAGTAAATATCCGATTATATTCACATCTTCAAAAACATTGCATACTAACAAATTAGAACTTGCAATAGGTTATGGTATTAAAAAGGCAATAATTTTTTCTATTTCTCCGGAACTTGAGTTTATAATGGATTATTCGGGTAAATTTGGAAATGGACCGAATACATTTTATATTCCGTTTGCAACTATAAATGAAGGTAAAAAACTCGAAACATTTCTTAAAAGCGATGAATATAAAACTTTAGCACTTGCTACAAAAACTACAAGACAATATCTTAAAATAGCATTTATAGAACATCTTAAACTAACAAAAATAATGCGAAATAATACAAAGACAAAGACACAGACAAAAACAAAAACAAAGAAAAAGAAACAAGGTAATAATAAAACAAGAAAAAGATAATAAATTATTGTATATATATAATGGCACGTGCATTTCAAATTATTTCTGCTAAACCAACTTTTGGTTCAAATGCCCCTACTATTATTTATCAAAGCGACTATATTAATACGAAAAAAAGAAAATGTAATATGAATAAGGTATACGATTTTTCGTCTTATGAATTAAAAAACGCACATTTATATTATAATAATTATTTAGTCAATAAAAGTAATTTAATAAGTGGGCAATATACGAAATTAAATTTAAATAATATATGTGTAAATTCAAATATATTTCCTTATTTTAAACCGGCTCCTTGTAGTACAAATTATCCGTGTAATCCGTGTCAAAATAATAATCCGGTTATAATAAATCCTATAAATGCTACTATACCTTTTTATCAAACTAACATAAACGACCCTCTTGGGGAATTATTCGGAAAAACTCAATGTGGGGAATTAAATTATACACAATATATGGAATTTTATCCTCCATCAAAATTATAATTAATTATAACCCAAATACAAGTTATATAAGTTAAGTATTATAATTTATATTATTTTATAATAATATGAATGATAATTCATTTGATTTTAATATAAATAACTACACTATTCCAGATTTAGAAAAATTCTTAAATTTAGATTATTATTATACTGAAAATGATATAATAAAAAAAGCAAATGAATTTACAAAAAAGTTGAGTTCTGAAACAAATGGTTTATTAAAAACAAAATTACAACATTTTATTGAAGAAGTTAAAGATAAATTAATATCTATTATTGATGGCAAACCTCAACTTAATAATATCGATGATCTCAACCCGTCTTCACCTAGAAATAATCTTATTTCTGCTGGTTCTACATATATTATAGATAATCACAAAGACCATCCAACATCTTCAAATGTTCAGCAAGTATATTCTACAGATATTGCGAGAGGGTCAGTTACTGCTCTAAAAAAGAAATCTACGGTAACTACATTTTGTATTAATTCTATTTTTAGAGATGGAAATAGTCCATCATCTACAGATTGTATATATAATTTGCCATATGTTTTAAAAAATGTTATGATGATGGAAGTGATGACGATGGAGATACCGCAAAGTATATTTCTGTTTTCAGAAAGAAATGAATCAAATACTATTTATTTTAAAGAATATAGTGGTTTAGAAGGTTTGGTGATATTGCCTCCTGGAAATTATAAAACAGATACAACACCTGACCTTATTACTACACTTGAAACTGCTATAAATGACCAATTGGGAACAGGAACTCGTTTCGTAGTAAGTATAGACGAAGCAAGTAATAGAATAACAATAACAAATACTACATATATGTTTGATATGAATATTTTGCATATAGGAACAAATAAAAATATAAAAAAAACAATGGGATGGATTTTAGGTTTTAGAAAGCCTTCTTATATGAATCAAATGTCATATATAACGGAATCTATTTATAATAATACGCCTGCCAATTATTTATATTTGGAAATTAATGAATTTAATTCACAACAAAGAGCTACAGATGTAATAGGTTTGCTTAATAATAGTTTTTTAGGTAGTAATATAATTGCTAAATTATGTTATACAAATAGTACGAGTTATACCGATTATAATACTGTGGTATATGAGGGTAAATATATAATAGGTTCTCCAAGAGAATATTTTGGTCCAATTCATTTGCAAAAAATGAATATTCGACTTTTGGATGAGTATGGATGTGTGGTTGATTTAAATGGTTTGGATTTTTCATTTACTCTTAAATTAAAGGTATTATACGACTTATAATATATTAATAAACCGTTGTATTACCCGTCGTCATATATGTATAACATATTCCAATAACACCAATAATCCAAGTTGAGTGTAGTATATATCTAGTCATATTTTTATTATTTAAATAGTTGTTTATTTCGATAATATTCTTCTCATAATCATATAAATTGTTTGTTGATGCAAACGACTGTAATTTTGGTATGTTGTTAGTTAACACACTATTATAATTATATTTTTGTAGAGGATAGTTATTTAATAATTCAATATCTACAAACCAACCCCAATCTTCAGTATACCCAATATAATCATTAATTATGTTAGTATATTGTTTACTTATTATATCAAAATACATTTTACGGTTTTTTATAATATATTTGTAATTATTATATTTCAATTTTATTTACATAAACTGACGAAAAAAGAGAAGATTAAAATAAAGATATAATACAAATGCTATAAAAATTATTGCTAATGAAAATATTAAAGCTATAACCGAATGGAAAGAAAAATATCCAGATTGTACTGATTACGATTCAAAGAAAAATAATTTATATCTAAAAATTGTTAGTAGCTCAACGTCAGGAAGGACTACAGAAGAATGTGAAAAAAAATGTAATAATAACTAAACTAGCTTAAAGATTGTTAGTTATATATTCTTATAATGGAAGAAAATAACTATTTACCATTTATAAATAAATTAAATACACATGATAAAATTATGGGTTTGACAATATATATAGATAGTGATGATGATGAATTAAAAAAATTATATGTTAGTTCAGTAACAAATCATAACCAAAAAATTTACAATGAACCAGATTATTATGATGCCGGCTTTGATTTGTTTTTACCAGAACAAATTGATTCAACTAATATAAATAGGATTGCAAATAAGGTTGATTTTAAGGTTAAATGCCGAGCAATAATGTATACAATAAGTGGAACGAATGTTTGTCAAAAAATATCTCCTCGTTATACACCATTTTACACATATGCGAGATCTAGTATATCTAAAACTCCTTTGCGTTTGGCAAATAATCAAGGAATTATTGATGCCGGATATCGTGGTAATTTAATAGGTATGTTTGATTGTATTAGTGATGGTTGGACAGGGTTTTCAATGCCAAAATATTCACGAGTATTGCAAGTTTGTGCGCCTGGTTTAGTTCCAATATATGTTACAATCGCGGATTCAATCGACCAACTAGGACAATCTACATCTCGAGGTGAAGGAGGTTTTGGTTCAACTGGAATTTAGATATAATATAAAAAGTATTAAAAATATATTATTTTTATATTAAAGATAATATATTAATTAAGCGGCAACACCTGATATTATACATAATTGTTGTGTACCAAATACAGCATATGATTATACATGTTCAAATTGAAAGGTATAAGTATTTTCAAATAAACCAATGTGGAAAAACACGATGGAGTTCAAAAGTGTTTCCAAAAATAGTTATAAATGGAGAATAGGAGATAAGCTTTGTTCTAATTATAATAAATGGAATTTCAAATCAAATACTAATTGTAAATCACAATTATAATCTGTATAATATAAAGATTTCTCAATGTATACTATACCGTGAATTATATTATACCGCAAATTTTTTATTAGTAATATTTTTGCCTACCCAACACGTATTTTCTAATTAAACACTTGTTTTCATAACAAGTTCATATTATATAAAATTAAATTATATTTATATATATATTATTTATTCATCACACCCATCCACATATTCTGAATAATGAGCATATTGGACAACAAACATTAAACCTACTTTTTTATTTGTCCATGTATCAGTAATTCTTTTTAATACATCCTTAGTCTGGGTTTCTAATCCATAAAACATTGACATACCTCGTTTAAATTGCTTATCTCCATAAGGTAAACATCGATCACTAGTTACTTCATCATACAATAAATATAATAATGTAACTGTGCTTTCTGTCATACCTTCTACACTTTCAATGATTTTCATATGTTCTGGATTATATTTCAATTCATTCACAATAATACCATTTTCAAGAAGTTTATTTATAAGTGCTTTGTAAATAGGAACCTTTTCTGGCTGAGCATTTTCAGGCATATCCATATCTTCGCTAAATACATTGCAATTTCTAAAATAATTCAACATTAACAAATATTGTTCTTTTCCATAATCAATGTCAGCTCCGGCAAATGCTAAGCCATATAAAATGGTTTCGAAGATATTTCGGGGTGCATCCTTATCTGTTTCATGCGGATTCTTATTAAATCCGTTTGGATATTCATCCAATGCAACAATAGGAACTAGTTTATTAAAATCAGGATGTTCAGCTAAAAATTCATTAATTTGCCTATACCATGATGGATTAATAAAGTTTATGATATGTAATCTATTCATACTTATTATTATTATTATATCAGTTCTTTTTAAATGGTTTGCGTTTAAATTTTTTTACATTTATAATATATAAATGGGGTTTTCATTGGAAGGTCTATTTTCTAGAAAAAATCTTAATTTGGTTGTCGGTTTAATAACATTATTAATTGTATTATGGGTTGTTATGTTTGCTGTTCCTAATCTTTTTGTTAGTTTGTTTGATACAATTTTAGGAAATGTTATTTTACTTGGGTTTATTTTACTTGCCGGTATGTATAACGTTAACCTAGCAGTAGGTCTCGCAGTTGTATTTATTATTTTATGGCGTTTTTCACATATGAGAATAGAAAATTTTATTCTATAGAATAGAACAAACTAACAAATAATTATTTTATATTTATATTTTATGATGACTTATATGTATAAAATAATTATTTTAATAATTATTATAATTGGTATTATAATATTTAATTCATTAACAAAAAAATATCAAAAATCTGGTTATCAAAATTTGTATATGAATGATAATCCTTGGCCAACTGATTTAATAAAACGGTTTAATATTTATCAAACAACAGTAAATAAACATGTGAATAAATTTAATTTAGATCAATTACAAAAACAAGTTACAGCAGAAGAAGCCGAAGAATATTTAAAAACAGGTTTTTGGTCGTGGCCAGATGATTTAAAAAACTTATATATAGAAAGTGTTTGGTCTAATACAATTATAAAAATAGACCCACAATATGCTCTTAATTATGCTATGAAAGTATATAATAAAAATGCTATAAGAGAATTATTGGCATGGAATACTAAAGAAGGTAAGTTTTTATTATATGGTAGTGATATTGGTGTTAGTGATTCTATGCCAACAAATATGAATAATACTATTAAATGTTCTAACGAATTTAATTCTGTAATGCAAAAAAAGATATATACAGGTATGAATTTATGGAATGGTTATATAAATTCTACTACAACTAATATTAAACCGGAAGATATGCCAAAAGAGATTCCTGGATTTAGTTTTGTTAAAAGTCCATGTAATCCATGTGTAGCGTTAAATTCACCGGGTGATTTTAGTTGTCCATTTAATCTAAATACGAAAGAAAATGGTAAACATATTTCAGAACCTTGGAAACAATTATGGGGATTATAAAATATATATTTATTTGGATTCATCGTCTTCTGTATTTCCAAGAGTGGTAATGCCACTTACTTGTCTCATTACACTTACAACACTGTTATTTGAAAATGGAGATAAGAAATCTTGACTAGGTGTGTAGCAATCAATATCATTTGTAGATTTATAATCAAATGTTTTAGTTATAGTAGAATCTATTGATGTGATGTTAGTTTGTCTTTTTAAAGGTGTAATTTGTGGTGTTTTTAATCTATTGTTATATATATCTTCTGTATACGTAGCTGAGCATATATATGCTTGTTGACGTCCATTGGATGTATGTCTTGCACAAGTATACATGGTACCTAAAGAAGTTCCCAAAGTTGTATAAGCAATATAAATGTCATCACATAACATTTGCATAAGTGAATTATTTTCCATATTTTTATCCTTCATAAAATGTATCATTGTTCTTTGAAATTCTTTTAATTTGTCTTTTAATTCATTGATAAGTTTTTGTTTGTGTGCAAGTATATCTTTTGGTGTGTAATAATCGATTTTAAATTCTGATTTTTTTTTGGATTCGTATAATAATTCTTGTGTTCTTTGTCTAAATATATAAATACTTAAATCATTAGTAATTTGAAAAGAATAAATAGGTCTTACATCTATTTGTTTTTCATAAAAGTTGATAGGTTGAAATTGGTGTGTTTTGATAATTGTGGTTCCATAAATAGAAACAACAGCATCATTGGTATTTTTACTTCTAACATGATATGTTTTTGTTTGTTCACTTAATAAATTTCCAATTTCTAATGTTATGTCCCATTTATTTAATTGATAATTATAAAATTCGATATTATTGCCAGTTAGAGTAACATCTTCTATAGCTCTGTATAATATACCGTGTATAATTTCCCCATAAACAAGTCCTGCGTTTTCTAATGCATCAACAAATCTATATTCATTTCCTTTTTTTGCAGATAACATTGAAAGAAGAACTGAATCATGGTCAATACCATATCCAATGAATATATTAGAACAATGGTTAGGAACTAATTTTTGTAAGTATTCGTGGTCTTCTGAGCCACTAGTTATGTCACCATCTGTTAATAATATATGAACAATTTCATGTTCTGTATGTAAATTATGATATGTATCAATTTCTTCTGTTGCTGATTGTAAAGCTAATTCTATGTTAGTTGAACCACATGGAATTATTTTATTTATAATGGTTGTTAATTCTTCAAAATTTATATCACGAATATTTGAATCATTCTTAATAATTGTAGTAATATTTGCATCAAACGATTGAATATGAATTGAAATATTACATTCGCGATTGTCATAAAATATTTTGAGCATATTTTGTAATGTATAATGAATATGTTTCATTTTAGTTCTTTCATCTCGACAAATATCATTCATAGAGCTTGATGTGTCAATATTAAAGAATAAATGTATATGTTTTTTGTTAATAGGGATTCCTGAGCGAATATTAATATCTAAAATTCCAAATGTGTAATCGGGTTCTAATATATGAATTGGATGTGGGATTTCACTATTATGAAATTTTAATGTAGCGTTATGAATTATAGGCTGACACATTATATTGGGTGGTAAATATGGAAAATCAGGGTCTTCAATCGAAGTGTTAACAAATGCCGACATATTTGAATTATATATATAATATTTATGTATATTTAATAAATTCAATTTTTTTATAAATTATAATTTATAAAAATAAGTATTTAAACAAGTTATATTACATAATATAATGGAATCAGAATCTACAACACAGTTACCGATGGCAGGTGGAGAAAAAAAACAAGTAAGACTTGTCGATATTCCTTTAAATACTCAACAAGATGCATTACAATTAATTGTAACTTTTTTGAACTTAGCTCAAAAGAGAGGTGCGTTTACATTGGATGAATCTGCTAAGTTATGGGAATGTATTAAAATGTTCCAATAGTAAATAATATTTATATATTATATGTTTATTCGACAATTTTTAGAAACATATAAATGGTTATTGTCTGCGTCTTTTTTTAGTGCACTAACAGTGTTATTAATTAAATATTATGAATTTGATACAAGTAATTATATTTTGTTAGTTGCTTTATTATCAGAATGTGGTTTAATATATGCTTATATTAAATTATTAAAAAAAGACGATATATTAACAGAGTTCGCATTAGTTAAAATAGTAGCAATAATGATGATTGTTCTTCCTAGTATATTATATTTTGGAACTAAACTAACAATATATAAAATGGTAGGAATTATATTGGGTATGATTTCTATATATATGCTAAAATAATCAATTAATCATCAGTTATTTCAATGATCTCATCGCTACTAGGTTTTCGGGGTTTTAAAGGTGGATTTAATGGTAATCCTTTTTTACAACCAGGACATCCATGTTCAGCATCTTCTCTAGCAAAACCTGTATCAGGATTCCACCAGCAATGTTCGCAAATTCTATGCGCTCTTTCTTTGTGTTTTTTGAGACAAGCCGCAGGAACTAACATAGTTTTTCTAGAAAATTCTTCTTCACAAACACAACACGGTATTTTTGCATTAGGTGAAATGGGAGATGGTGTTTCCCCTCCAATCATCTTTTTATAATTACGACGAGTACGATTTTTATGTGATTTACGAAATTTGCGAGATTTTCTATTTCTATATTTTCGCATATATAATATAAGTATTTAAAATATTTATATTATAAACGGTTTGACTAGGAATCGAACCTAGATTGATTAGTTAACAGCTAATTATACTGACCATTGTATTATCAAACCACTATGCAGACACCAATGTTTTCAACACTTTGAATTTTAATTGCTGTAAGGTATCTTAAAAGAAGAATTTAACTCTTCATATAATATATATAACAAATCTTTAAGTTGTTTTTATACAAATATATTTTTTTATTTAACACCCGATGTGGGGTTCGAACCCACGACCACCAGCTTAAAAGGCTGGCGCTCTGCCAAACTGAGCTAACCGGGTTTGATTTACTAGAACCTCTTTATAAATATACAGTACGGTTCTTTTACATATATATAACGCGGATTGTCTTTAAGTTGTTTTAATAATATATTTAATACGCAACTTAAAGCCCGAATACTCAATAATAATTTTCTTATTATGAATTATCTTTATTTACATTATATGACAGACAATCTTGAAAAATACAAAACAAGCAAACTTAATGAACTAACAATAACATATAATTCTAATTTACTTGCGTTAAGAAATATATTGGTTGTAAATATTCAAAAAATCAATAATTCCAAAGTTTCAAAATTTATTAAACTACAACAAATTACCATTTTACAAAATTCATACAATATTTCTGTTGCTAAACTAACAAATGAATTTAAACAAAACAAAAATAATATTTTATCAACGACTTCTCTTCCTGCAACAAAAAATGCGTTATTAATTGGAATCAATTATATTGGCACACCTAATGAATTATATGGATGTATAAATGATACAACTAATATAAAGAATTTATTGCAACAAACATTTTCATTTCATAATTTCAATCTTTTAACCGAACAAACTAACAAAAAACCCACCAAACAAAACATACTTGATTCTATTACTAATTTGTTAGTTAGTGCTAATAAAGGAGACTCACTTTTCATTTTATATAGTGGACACGGAACACATACTATCGATTTATCTGGTGATGAATTAGACGGTCAAGATGAAATGATTGTTCCTTTAGACTATTCCACTAATTCATGTATAGTAGATGACCAACTAAATCAAATTATTACAACACATTTGAAAGAAGGAGTTAAATTATTTATGTTATTTGATAGCTGTTTTAGCGGAACAATAGTTGACCTCAAATATAGTTATGGTGATTCAGAAACAATAAATCCTACTTCTTTAGAAACAAAAGGACAAGTAATAATGATTAGTGGGTGTACTGATAATCAAACAAGTGCTGATGCGGTTGTTAGTTTGAATAATACAATAATCAATTCAGGAGCAATGACTTTTACATTCTTGAAAACAATACAAGATATGGGAACAACTATTAGTTTGAAGATGTTAATAAACAATATGAGAAATATTCTCAAACAAAATGGGTATACACAAATACCACAATTATCCAGTGGAACTAACATCGATATTAACCAATTAACCATTTCTACAATACTTTAAAAAAGTATTTTAATAAGTATTTCAACAATACATATTAAATAAGGTCTTACTGGGATTCGAACCCAGGTCAAATGATTCAAACTCATCTGTTATAACCAACTACAATATAAGACCATAAAAAATAAAAGGGGGGACTACTGGGATTTGAACCCATGACCTCTTGCCCCAAAGCGAACATCATAAACCGCTAGACTATAGTCCCATAAAAAGAACTCATTCTAATAGAATGATAAGAAACAGTGAAGTTTACTTTTTGTATTTTCAAACCGAACAAAATACTAACGTTCAACTAATATCATTGCATAGGTATTTACCATTATATTAGAAGCTGTGTATAACACAGGTCATTTTATTTTTGATAATTCACGAAGAATCATCTGTTGTAAAATAACAAACAACTTTATATTATATTCATTAATTAATGTTTTGCTGTTATAGATTCATATTATTTTTCGACATGTCTTTGCTGAATCCATTTTGGAATTATTTGAATACATAGTATTCAAAGAGTATGCTGACTTCGTTTGGGTTGCAAATTAACGATAAATGCTGTGTGAAATCATTTGTATTTTTTAACGTTTGCACAATGTGGGATTCGAACCCACGAACTCTTTGAGACGAGATCTTAAGTCTCGCGTGTTTGACCAGGCTTCACTAATCGTGCTTGTCTGCTGGTTCCCTTTGTAAAATTCAATATTCTTATTTTTGGAATTGCTGTTCGGAACCACTTACATATTAAATAGGCAAGATGTCTTTAAGTTATTTTTTATAGATATTAATAAATTCTAAAAAAAAGAATAACTAATAATTGTCTTCTATATATCCATATTTTTCACCATATTCATCTAACTCGGCTTCTCCGAATATTTCTTTGTGTCTTTTAAGTTGCTCCTTTTTTATTTTTTGTATTTCTTTTAGTTCTTTTCGTTTTTGTTCTTGTAATTCTTTTGTTTTTTTATATTTATCCTTTTTATCATTTATAATAGTAATTTTATCAGGTTTAACTGGTATAAATAATTCTATGCATTCATTATCATCATTAAATAAATCTTTAGCTAATGCTATTTCAGACTCTTCCATTAATTTTCGTTCTTCAAGCATTTTTAATTCGCGCTCCTTATTTTTAATAGATACTTCTATACATAGTTCCGACAAATCGGTATTTTCCCAGTCATCTTCCCAATTTGGTTCCATACTTAATTATATTAACCTATTAATTAATATCATAAATCAATTTTTTATTATATCTTTCTTTTTAAGTTGTGTTTCAACACTATTATCAATTGAATAATATAGTTTCACATATAATATATAGATTATTCCAATCAGGATAATTATTGCCGGAATATAAATTCCATAAGCATTATTTAATATTCCATACAATACTAACAAGCATTGTGCTACTAAAATTAATAACGCCCATATATATGTCAAATGCTCAGTTTGTTTTGTAATATATACTTTATACACTAAATTACTAAACGCTACAATTGTTAAAATACCTGACATTATAGCTATATATTGATATTTTGGATAACGCTCCATTTATATATAATTAGTTTATTTATAAGTATTTCAAAAATACTTATAAACATATGCTCGAGTGCGGACTTGAACCGCAGACCCTCAGCTCATAAGACTGATGCTCTAACCAACTGAGCTACACGAGCTTAAATGCTAGTTTCATAAAATTAATCGCCTTAGACCACTCGGCCATTCTAGATATTAACTAGAAGTAGGATTCGAACCTACGGTTGCTTAGCAAAATAAATTAAAAAAAATTGCTGTTTGAAACTATTGTTTCGACCATCCCAGGACTTGAACCTGGAACCTCCTGATTAGAAGTCAGGTGCGCTATCCGATTACGCTAGATGGCCACTATATACTTATTTTTAGGAATCGAACCTACGACCTATTCTGTTTCCAGAAACGTTCTACCACTGAGCTATAAACCCCTAAGGGACTTAGGATTATTTGCTGTAAAAAATAATTTTCACTTACCTTTTTATATATTGTCATTACGCTTAGGACTTAATAGCAATGGTGAACCATATCGGTATGGCTCACTAATCATATATAGCAAGTTTTCTTTAAGTTGTTTTATTTATAATATATAATAAATGAAATATTATAAACTAAAATAACAAAAAACATTTAACAAACTACTTGAAACATAGTTATAAAATATACACATAATAATTAAGTTTTTGTCTCATTTTTCTTTTCGGTCGGTGTAATCAACACTATTATAAATTATTCAGATTCAGAATCATACACGTATTCACTTACATGTGTATTTTTACATTGTTCATATTCTTTCAATGTATCTTGAATAATTGGCAATTTTAAAGTCAGAAATACTATAAATAATGCTGGAAAATAATAAGCAATAATTATATGTGCTAAAATTTTAGCCATAAAATCTATAACTAAGAACCATTTCCAACCTGGATGACTAGATACTTCCAAATTTTTTTTAAAGTTTGTGGATTCTTCCAGTAATCCAATAATAATTGCAACTAACACCAGAAATTTATGAAAGTAATTCATCTCACGCTTTTATGATAATATTTACTTTGTGACAATTGACAATATTTTATTTCAATTTTTTATTAATGAATTCATAAAACAGTTTTATTTATGAGTTACCATTATAAATATTCCCACAATAACGGCACCAAATTTAAGCAAATTGCATGATGCTTCTTCTATTTCATTTATTTTTCTTTGCTTTTTTAGTCAAAATCTGTTAAAATAATAATCGAAACTATCTCTTCTCATCCGGTATTCCATACTATAACTTTGAATTAATGGTGTTTTTGTCCTAGTTTGGAACCAAACATTTTCTACATAAAGGACATTTTTTACATAATAACATACAATTAGTATGTAATTTATGACACCTTATTCAGTAATACATATATTCTTGTCAGTCATTTTATCGAAGAAAATTGGACAGTCTTCTTCAGTCATATTATTTTATATTTTCTATTTATATATTACTCAATATTTCAATTTTTTTACTTTTAGTAAAGAGGACTACATTTTTGCATAAAATTTTTAGTTTGAACCTATCTTTACTAAAAATAAAAAAAATTGAAATATTTTTGAGTCGTTATTAATGAAGTATAAGCTAACTGTGATAACGTTTGATTAAAATCGAAAGCAAAATGACCGACTCCGTTGAACTCCGATACATCGCTGATTCTCAGCCTTCCCTTTGCATTCCTCGTGTATTCAATAACATCACTGAACCAAGAATTCACAAAGTATTTAATGAACTTGGGCTCGGAAAGATTAGTCGTATTGATATAAAGGAACGCAAAAGCGAAAAAGGTGAGTCATACAAGCGAGTATATGTTCACTTCGATAAGTGGTTTTGGAATGAAGATGCTCAAGCAGCGCGTAAGAAATTATTATCAGGTAAGGAAATTAAGATTGTTTATGATAACCCTTGGTTTTGGAAAGTGTCGGCTAGTAAATGGTCACCAAGAAATGAGCACCAAGAAATGGGGGCACCAGCACCACAGCGCTCAAGAGCTCATATTGAGTTTGATGACGAACCGGTAAGAAGCGAACCGGTAAGAAGCGAACCGGTAAGAAGAAAACCTACTACTGAACGAAGAGGTAGATTTGAGCATCGTTTGCCAATTGCACCTACCCTTACTCGTAAGGCACCAAAATTGGATTCAGAACTCACTAAGACACCCGATAAAAAGCCAATTATGCCACGTTCACCTTCGTCATCACCTCCGCCAAGTTGCAGACCTTTAAAGCATGAAGAAAAACGCACTCAAGGCGGAGTTATTCTAGATTATGGCACTGTTGTCCCACCGAAAAGAGCTAAGAAACAAGAAGTAAGGAAATTAGAAGAAGATAATTTGGCAACATTGGAAGCGAATCCAACTGCGATTGCTGTAGAAGAAGAAATTAAGATTAGTTTGAGCGAAGAAGATAGACAGCTTTGTGATGATATGTATGGAGATCTTTAATTGTAATTTAATAAAAGTCTTTTTTATCTATTATTGTTTAACATTGTTGTAATTTTTTAAATATTGTATTATTTTATTATATGAGTAATTTTCCAGACAATTCCTTGTTAATTGTTGGACACGGTTGTTATATAAGAAATAATTCGTTTGTCAGTAAAGCGCCTATTCATTTTTCATCTGAACGAGGGGAATGTACTACAGGTGACTACACTGTTATACATGAACAGGTTGAAGATTACCCTTATGGGGGACAAACACGTAATTATGAACATATAATTGATTTTGTAGATGACTTGCACGAATTATTGAACCCATTCGGGGTATATTATTACAGAAATGGTATTCCGTATCGCATTACATCGTATAATTTAACAACTAATGTCAAATTGTCATCAATAATAGCAGATTTTGAACATCCATTGTCTGCGGTGTATGTATGGACGTGTAGAAGCGTATGTACTCCATCTGGTGGAAGAAGAAAAAACACACGAAAAAAACGCACAAAACGAAGAAGACACAAATCAAGGAAAACATAGATATTTTACATATTAAAACGTTAAAAAATACAAAAATGTAAAATGGTAAAAGGTGAAAAAAAATTGAAATATAATTATGTTTTTATTTCAATTATAATTTCATATTTAATTATCCTTAAAATGTTATGTGCTTATTGTGGTGGTTCTTCACATGCTACTGAAAATTGCGATGACCCATTTATTAATGTTATATATGAATGTATTAAACAAATATACATTAATTTAATAACACAATATCCTTCTACACAAGTAGAAGCTAGATTTAACACAATTTTAATGAGAAGATATACAAGAAGAGATCTTCTAATAATTGGTATAAAATTTGCACATATATCGGTAAGAAATACAAAAGCAGAAATTATAGAGAAATTATATCAATATTTTACATCACGGATTCATATTCCTAGACCGATTGAACAACCAGACTCAGTTTTTGCGTGGAGAATAGATAGAACTCCTTCGGTTCAAACAGAATTAATAATGTATCAAATAAATTATACACCAATACATTATTCGATGTCGCCAACTTTTATAACTGAATTTAGAACGAAATATGATATTCGTACGATATTAGTATCATCCGTTAATAATGAAGAAGAACATGAATGTCCTATTTGTCTTGAAAATGTAACAAACCGGTATTTAGTAAGTTTAAATTGTGAACATAAATTTTGTGGTAGTTGTATTATAAAATTATTGAAAACACACAATAAATATGAAGGTCCTTCTTGTGCGTTATGTAGAAAACTAATTACAAATGTTAATATAACAAACCAAGAAATATATGAATCAATTTCTAATTATTGTTTGTAAATTATTTATCTTTTTTATATAAAGCAATTTAAAAATATAAATATGAGTATTGTAATGATATTGACAAGAGTTTGTTTTGCCGGTGTTGGATTATTTGGAACAATGACAATCATGCCTAATCTTATGTTACGTGAAGATGGTAAAAAAACGTCAATTATGTCATCTAATGTTGGATTAATTGCTTCTGGATTATTTATTATATCTGGGATTGGTGGATTATTCAGCGATTCATTTAAAACATATATATTTATAGGTTGTGGTGCTTCAATAACTCAATTATTTGCATTTATGATACCAGATATATCATCTATGATATCCAACAAATAAAAAAGATTTAATACGATTTAGAAAAATTCGTGGGTTTATAGATAATTTTATTTGACGGTTAATTTATTTATTTGTGATAACAATTTGACGACATTTGTATGACCATATATTTTAGCATTGCGCCGACCGAAAAGCAACCAATTTATTAATCCTAATGATATATACATCAAATAAACTAAAAAATACAATAATAGAATTAGACATTTTATTATTTTATTACTATATTTTTAAGAAGTTTGTCTTATTTTACTTATAAACGGTATTTCATTCACTTATAAACGGTATTTCATTCACTTATAAACGGTATTTCATTCACTTATAAACGGTATTTCATTCACTTATAAACGGTATTTCATTCACTTATA
>Ga0078894_10001241_pt1 | contig 18806 bp, 16 predicted proteins | sample LauGreSu1BDMLBSD_2_FD_67506 | JGI IMG/M metagenome (GOLD analysis project Ga0078894, IMG submission 67506) | Freshwater lake microbial communities from Lake Michigan, USA - Su13.BD.MLB.SD (version 4) (version 4) | ecosystem: Environmental > Aquatic > Freshwater > Lake | place: Lake Michigan... | reverse complement strand
CAACATTGGGCCGCGATGATAGGAAAAGCACAGCGCCCGGCGCGGAGCCGGGCGCTGAGAGAAAGCAACTGTGGGTGGCGCGCTCCCAGCCAAGGGCGGGAACGCGGCGGACTCACTTGCTGGCGGGGCACTTCGCCGCGCACTCGGACTTCGCCGAGCACTCGGACTTGCCGCTCACCGCGCCCGGGGCCGCCTTGGCAGCCTCAGCGCAGCAACCGGACTTCTTCTCGCCAACCGCGCCGGGGGCAGCGGCCTTCGAAGCCGAGCACTCGGACTTGGCAGCGCAGCACTCGGACTTCTTCGCGCCGACGGCGCCGGGCGCCGAGGTCGTCTGGGTGCTGTTGCACGCAGCGAGGAGGGCGACGATGGAGAGGGAAGCGATGGTGGTGATCTTCATAGAGCAAACTCCTTGCAGTGAGGCCCGGACCGAACTGCCGGGTGCCCGTACGGCGGGCGAGGATGGGACCCGCGACGCGCGGGATGGAATCGAACCGATTCGCGAGGGCTGGAGATCGGCTCGATCCGCCAGCCCACGCGAGAGGCGCGAGTGTACCGGGCAAGATTGGATCCGTTCCAGCCATCTGCTAGGTTTCCGACGGTTATTCATCCTAGATTTTCACCCCATGCCTTCAGATCCGCACCCCGACGCGCCGTTCCCGACGCCGTCCGACTCGGACGAGCGCAATGGTGCGCCTGCGGAGTCGCGGCGCGAGCGGCTCGGCCGCCTCTCCGCAAAGGCTCGGATGCTCCCGGATGTGCCGGGCGTGTACCTGATGAAGGACGCTGCGGGGAGTGTCCTCTATGTGGGAAAGGCATCCTCGCTGCCGAGCCGGGTGGCCAGCTACTTCGTGCCCTCGGCGGACCTCGGTCCGCGCAAGCAGCCGATGCTCGATGTCGTCGTGGACTTCGACTTCATCCCGTGCGAAGGGGAGTGGGAGGCGCTTCTCATGGAGGCGCGGCTGGTCAAGGACATCCACCCTCCGTTCAACGACCGGCTTCAGGACGACAAGACCTTCCCGTACCTCGCCGTCACGATGCGCGAGGATTTTCCGGGCGTGTACATCACGCGCAATCCGGGCGACGATCGGTTCAAGGGCGCGCGGATCTACGGTCCCTTCGTGTCGGTCGGCGCGCTTCGCCATGCGATGCAGCTTCTCCAGCGCGTGTTCAAGTTCCGCACCTGCGAGCTCGAGATCGCCGAGGGCGACCCCAGGAACTCCCGCTTCAGGCCCTGCCTGCTCGCCGCGATCAACCAGTGCACCGCTCCGTGCGCCGCGCGCATCTCGAGGGACGAATACCGCGCCGACATCGAGCGCTTCCTTCGATTTCTCGGGTCCCGGCGCAGCGCGATGCTGCGCGAGATGCGCGAGGAGATGGAGTCCGCGAGCGCTCGGCTCGACTTCGAGCGCGCGGCCGTGCTGCGCGACCAGATCAAGGCCATCGAGAAGCTCGACGAGCGCGAGACGCGCGGCGACGATGGGGAGTACGACTGGCAGCCGGAGGCGACCGGCTTTGTGCAGGATCCTGCGGCGGGTGCGCGAAGCCTCGCCAGGGTGCTTGGATCGGAGTCGCCGATCCGCTGCCTCGAGGCGTTTGACATCGCGCACCTGCGGGGCGGCGAGACGGTCGCCTCGAAGGTCTGCTTCATCGATGGGAAGCCCTTCAAGGAGGGCTATCGCCGGTTCCGAATCCAGACCGTCTCGAACGACGACTTCAGCGCGATGCGCGAGGTGATCAGCCGGCGCTTCCGCGACGCGGGCGAAGGCGAGGAGTTGTACCCCGACCTGATCCTCATCGATGGTGGAGTCGGGCAGCTCAACGCCGCGCTCGAGGCCTTCGCGCAGCTGCGCGTGCAGCCACCGCGGGTGATCTCGCTTTCGAAGAAGGAAGAGTTGCTGCACGTGCCGGGGGTGGCCGATCCGATCCGCCTTGGCCGAGAGCACCTCGGTCTTCGGCTCTGTCAGGCCATCCGGGACGAGGCGCATCGCTTCGCGCAGCACTACCACCACCTGCTTCGCGAGAAGAGCCTTCTTGGCGAGACCGCGCGAAAGGTGCGGAAGCGCCGCGCGGTGAAGCGACTGCAGGACGAACGAGATGCGCAAGGCGAGGCCGAGGGGCCGTGAGCCTCCCTCCCTTCATGAGCGTCCGCGGCGAGGATCTTGAGATCCGAGTCAAGGCGGTTCCAGGAGCATCGCGCGACGCGATCGCAGGCGCCCTCGGCGACCGGCTCAAGGTGCGGGTCGCTCAGCCTCCCGAGGGCGGCCGTGCGAACGATGCGATCCGGACGCTGATCGCCAACGCGGCCGGGCTGCCGCTGCGATCCGTGACGATCACGCAGGGACATTCGAATCCCCAGAAGTCGATTCAGCTGCTCGGGGCGGGAAAGGACGCAGCGCGTGTCGCCCGCGCCTTGCTCTGATAGTGCACGGCACGTGCCGGTCAGTGCCTGGCACTGTGTGGCACGTGCCGTGCAGTGGACGCCGAAATAGGAGGGGGTCGGGTGCACGGCACGTGCCGTTCAGTGCCTGGCACTGCGCGGCACGTGCCGTGCACCGAATCGGGTAGGGGTCACGCGGGGGAGGGCATCGCCCCGCCGAGTTCCGGACCGTCCTTCGCGGGCTTCGCATCGGCGACGGAGGACTTTGGCCGGTTGGCCTCGACCGACAGCATCTCGGCGATCGTCGGCCTGCCGAGCGACTCGCCCCGCATCAGCCGGTCCACATCGTCGCGCGAGAGCGTCTCGTACTTCAGGAGCGCCTCAGCGACAGCGACGATCTTGTCCCAGTTCTCCTCGATGAGGCGCACGGTGTCCCGGAACGCCTCGTCGCTGAGCCTTCGGATCTCCTCGTCGATGACGCGGTTCGTCTCCGGCGAGTAGTCCTTGTCCGGAAGGAACGACTGCTGGGTGTCCTCTCCGGCATAGTTGACGAAGCCGAGCTTCGGGGACATGCCCCATTCGAGCACCATCGCGCGGGCGAGTCGGGTCACCATCTTGATGTCCATGCCCGCGCCGCTGGTGATGTCGGAAGTCTTTCGCTCCTCGGCGATCCGGCCGCCGCACAGGACTCGCATCGTCGCCTCGCAGTAGCTCCGCCCGTAGCCGAGCCGATCCTTCTCAGGAAGGCTGAAGGTGACGCCCAGCGCCTGTCCGCGCGGGATGATCGTGACCTTATGAAGTGGGTCGGCATCCTTGAGGAGCATCTGCACGACCGCGTGGCCTGCCTCGTGATAGGCCGTCGCGATCCGCTCCTGCAGCTCGATCTTCCGGCTCTTGTTCGCTCGCCCCCAGCGCACCTTGTCGCGGGCCTCCTCGAGGTCGGCCAGCTCGACGAAGTCCTTGTCGGCCATGGTCGCGATGATCGCGGCCTCGTTGATCAGCGCCGCAAGGTCCGCGCCGGAGAACATGGCGGTGCCGCGGGCCACCCGCTCAAGGTCCACATCCTCGGCCAGCTTCACCTTCTTCGCGTGCACGGCGAGGATCTGCCGGCGGCCCACGATGTCAGGAAGGTTCACGGCCACCTGCCGGTCGAAGCGACCCGGGCGCGTGAGCGCGGGGTCGAGGACATCCGGCCGGTTCGTCGATGCGATCACGATCACCTGGGTGTTCGCGTCGAAACCATCCATCTCGACGAGGATGGCGTTCAGCGTCTGCTCGCGTTCGTCGTGTCCGCCGGACGAGAATCCGCCGCCGCGCCGCCTTCCGACGGCGTCGATCTCGTCGAGGAAGATGATGCAGGGCGAGTTCTCCTTCGCCTGCTTGAAGAGGTCGCGTACGCGGCTCGCGCCGACGCCGACGAACATCTCAACGAAGTCCGACCCCGAGATCGAGAAGAACGGCACATCCGCCTCGCCGGCGATCGCCTTCGCGAGGAGCGTCTTGCCGCAGCCCGGAGGCCCCGACAGCAGCACGCCCCGGGGGATACGGCCGCCGAGCCGGGAGAAGCGCTTCGGGTTCTTCAGGAACTCGACGATCTCCTGAACCTCGTCCTTCGCCTCGTCCACGCCGGCGACGTCGCCGAAGGTCACCTTCACCTGCTCCTTCGTCTGCATGCGGTGGCGGCTCTTGCCGAAGTTCCCGATGAAGCCGCCGGGCCCGCCGCCGGCGCTGCGCATCGAGCGCGCGATGAACCAGATGATGCCGATGACCAGCACGATCGGAAGCAGGTTGAGCAGGATCGCGGGCCAGTTCGACGGGGGCACGAACACCCAGTGCTTGCCCTGCGCGTCGAGGAAGTCGGTGTAGCGCTTGTCCTCGGGGTTGATCACCACCGAGACCTGCTTGCCTGGTTCTCCCGCTGTGGCTCCGTCCGGCATGTCGGGCTTCAGCCACGCCGTGATGCGGGTGCCGTTGACGACGATCGGTCCCGACGCGGCCGGGTAACGCGGATCTGTGGCGTCGAACACCTTGTTCTGCTCGACGAGCTGCTTGAAGTAGGTCCAATCCTTCTCCGACGGGCGGCTGAAGCTCTGAAGCGCGAGCACAACCAGGCCGATCATGCCGGCGATCATGATCCAGGTGAACACCTGTTGGCCGCCGCGCTGATTCTGCGGCGGCACCAAGGGACCGTTCGGCCCGCCGGGCCCGCCGGATCCGCCCTGACCGCCGGCGCCGCCGCCATTCTGGCCGGCCATGAGGGACTCGCCGAACACCGGCGCCGATCGAGCCGCCGTTCCGCGGGGACCGCGGAGTGCGAGGAGATGCGCCGAGATTCGCTGAAGAAAGTTCATCGTTCGTACCTGTTCCTGCGGTGAAACCCGCGCGTTCAACATCGGCCGGTCCAGCGGCTGGATTCTCCGGAACCCGGCTACTTTCGGCAATCGCTGGTCCAACCCGTGACCGGGATCCCCGGCACCCGGCATGTGGGTGGACCGGCTACCACTCCGACTGCATCATCCCGACCAGGTCCCGGGAGAGCTGCTCTGCAGCCGCCAACCGGCCAAGCTCGAGCGGCTCACGGGCAGGATAGGAGGGCACGAACAGCGCGGAGGCTTCGACGCCCTCGCGCGCGACGATTCGCTTTCCGGTGCGGAGGTCGACCCATTCGAAGTCCGCCCGCATCCGCACCATCATCTCGTTGGCGAGTCCGGTGCTCGGCGACTTCGAGAGCTGCACGAGGTCGATCCGCCGGATCGAGCCGCGCAGGACCGTGTCGGCGGCCCCCTCGGATCGCACCTTGTAGGGGGTCGACAACTCGATCTCATGGACGAGGCTCGAGGCGAGGTCGCGCTCGAAGTCCCTCATGTCCGAGTCGTTGCGGAAGACGGACACGGCGACGCTCCGGTATCGCGGATCGAACGCGCTCCGGGCGGAGAGGCCTTCCTCCGGGGTCGACGCACACCCGCCGGAAAGCCCCAGGAGCAGCTGCGACGCCGCGCAGACGACCGCGACCGCCAGGCGCCGGCGCGGGCTCATCGGCCTTCCTCCGGGACCGCATCCCACTCGCATCCGAGGATCTCGCGTCGAAGCGTCCTGTAGTCGGGGCCGGACTGGACAACCGACTCCGGAAGGCGCGCGACGATGCCGGGAACGATCCGGAGCGCCTCGATCGTGGCGATCGACTTCGGGTGTCGCTGCACGAGGCGCCGCACGAACAGCTCCGCCGAGATTGGGTCGCCGACCTCGAGATACCAGTTCGCCGTCGTCAGGAACTTCGCCGCCTCGGACTCCTCGATGCGGAACAGGATGCTCTCCGCACCGACCTGCTCGGCGAGGCTCGGCTGAAGCGACTGCAGCGACTTGAGCTTCGCGCGCGCCTCGAGCAGGCCGCTCGCGTCGTACTCCGGCCCCTTGAACCCGGCGAGGAATGCGTAGATCAGCCTGAGCCGGGCCTTGCTCACCTGCGCGCTGCGCGGGTAGTTCTCGATGAAGATCCGATACGCCTCGGCCGCCATCATCATCTCGCGTCGGTCGAAGTAGAAGTCGCAGAGCGACATGCATGCGCGCTCCGCGAGGTCGCTGCCCGGAAGTCGCTCCTGCACCCGGATCAGCAGCTCCTCCGCGTCTTCGCGGGCGTCGACGATGCGCGCGGTGCCGAAGAAGCGCCGCTTCAGGCCGCCGGCGTACTCGAGCGCGATCTCGTACTCCCGCTCGAGCGCGGGCACGAAGACCTCAGACCCCGGATAGCGCCTGCACAGCTCCTCGTACTCGAACAGCGCCTCGTACTCGTCCTCCGCCCGGAGCGCATCGCCCCGGACGAGGAGCGCGTCGGCCCGATAGCGGGAGAGCGGATAGCGCTCGAGGAATGCCGTCGCGAGGCGCTCCGCGCGCGCATGCTCGCCTTCCGCAAGGGCGCGGCGCGCGGAGAGGAGCTGCGCCTCCTCGCTCGTCGGATCCGCGTCGGCCACCTTCTTCCAGCGGTCGAGCGCGTCGAGTTCGTACCGCTGCGCCTGCGCAAGGGCGGACCGCGCGCCGAGGAGCGCCGCAAGGAGGCAGGGTGCGAGACACGCGACGCGAAGCATGGGCGGGGATCGTACGCTCGCCGCGCCAAATCTCAAACCTGCCGATCCGCTACCGTGGAGCGCATGGAGGTCGCGATCGTCTTCAACCCCATCTCCGGCTCCGGCCGTGCGCGCCGGACGGCCGATGGAATCGCCGAGGGGCTCGCGGGCCGCTCGCTGCGGCCGCGGCTGATCGAGTCGCAGCGCGGGCCGGCGGAGTCCTGGCTCCGCGGCCGACTCGAGGGCGCTCGGGCGGTCGTGGTGGCGGGAGGCGACGGTGCGGTTCGCCTCGTGGCGCCGGAGGCCGCTGCCGCGGGAATCCCGGTCTGGCAGGCGCCATGCGGGACGGAGAACCTCGTCGCCCGCGCGTTTGGAACCTGCGCCGACCCTGCCCGGATCGCTGCAGCCGTCCAGCGAGGCGCGACGCGGTCGATCGACCTCGCGGTGGCAAGCGGCGAGCCCTTCGTCATCATGGCTTCCGTCGGCTTCGACGCCGATGTCGTCCATGCGCTCGCATCGCGTCGATCGGGTGCGATCACCCACTTCAGCTACGCCGGGCCGATCCTCGAGACAATGCGCCACTGGTCGCCGAGCGCGCTTGCCTGGGAGGTCGACGGCGAGCGCGAGGAGCTCGGGCTCGGGATGGTGGTCGTCGGCAACCTCGCCGAGTACGGAGCCCGGTTGAACCCCGCCGCGAACGCGCAGCCGGACGACCGCCGACTCGACGCGGTCTTCATCCCGGCCGACTCGGCGGCGTCGCTCGCGAGCTGGGTGCCGCTGCTCTGGTCTGGGCTCCATCGGCGGCACCCGCGGCTCAGCGAGCGGCGGGGGGAGCGCATCGTGCTCCACGCCGACCGGCCGATCCGCCTGCAGCTCGATGGCGACGCAGCCGGGTCGCCTGCCGGCGCGACCCGCTACGAGCTCTCCCTTGGCGCGGACCGGCTTTCAATGCTGGTTCCGGCCGAATAACCGGCGCAAGACACGGTGGGCGAACTCCCGAGAGACGGGCCTTGGGTCGATCTGCCGCTCAAGTCGACTCCTGGGACGGCCGATGCGCACTGGGAAGGTCGGCGTGTTCCCATCTGGAAGTGGGGGCCGCCCGGTCCGGAGGGAGTCCCCATGGCAGACAAGAAGACCGAAGCCACGCAGAGCGAAGAGAAGCCCGAAGGCGCCGCGCCCGCGAAGAAGAGCGGACTCAAGTTCGTGCTCATCACGGTCGTGCTGCTCGCCATCGAGGGAGGCGTCCTCTTCGCCCTGTTCTCGATGGGGGGGCCCAAGGACGCGCAGGCAACCCACTCTGAGGAAGCCAAGCCGGCCGACCCTGCCGACGACTCCTGCGAGGTCCCGGTGTTCAGCGGGGCACTCTTCAACAACAGCACCGGAATCAACTACGCCTTCAAGGTCGAGGTCTTCGTCTCGACCAAGGCGAAGCACCGCGACGCCATCACCAAGAAGGTCGAGGACAGCAAGGCCGCGCTGCGCGCCGAGATCGCCGGCATCTGGCGCATGGCGAACTCCGACGACCTCGGGGACCCGCTCTTCGAGTCGCTGCGTCGCCGGATCGAGGCGAAGCTCATGGACCGGATCAACCCGCCCGAGGGCGGCGAGAAGGACCCGCACGACGCGAAGGAGCCGAAGGACGCCAAGGCGTCGGAGCCGGCCCGCATTACCGGTGCGGTGGTGATCTCGACCCCGCCCGTCCGCCAGGACCGCTGACCGGTCGGCAGAATCTGCCTGCGAAAGGCCGAGGCTGCTCGGACGATTCTCTCACGGCGCAACCCTTGCGCGGCCGATCAACGGCCGTCCGGCAAAGTCGTCGGGGCAGGACGCCCCGGGGCTGGACGATCGGGATGCATTCAGGCGGAGCCTGAGGGACCCCACCATGGCTGAGACCACCACAACCACTTCGACGGGCGGACCTGCACCGGTCGGACTTCCCGACTTCGGCGGCGGCGCGTCGTCCGGCGCGCCGGGCGCGATCGGACTCCTGTCGGATGTGACCCTCCAGGTCCGGATCGAGCTCGGGCGCACCAAGATGCTCGTCGAGGATGTGCTGCGGCTGAACGCCGACTCAGTCGTCGAGCTCGACAAGGCGGCCGGCGATCCCGTCGACATCTTCGTCAACGGGCGCAAGATCGCCCGCGGAGAGGTGCTCGTCCTGAACGAGAGTTTCTGCGTGCGCGTGAGCGAGATCCTCGAGCCGATCGACGGCTGACCGCGCGGCGGGCGTGAGGGCGCAAGGCAACCCCGGGCGGAGCCCGGACTCGACAGCCAGGATGGCGCATGCGGAGCTCAAGACACACAGCACTCGCGCTCGTTGGAGCATGGATCGCCGCCGCGTTCGCGACGGCGACGCTGCAGGCCGCGCAGGATCGCCCGCTCTTCCAGCCTGGGACCGCGCCGGTCTCCGCCACCGCAGATTCGGCGCCGCGAACCGGCGGGACCCTTGCGCCCGGCGGCGAGCGCTCGGCGCTCTCCGAGCTCGTGCCCACCGGCATCGCCCTCGGCGCGACGCTCCTCGTCATCGTGCTCGCGCGCAGCGCGGTGAAGCGCTTCAGTGGATCGTCCGTCGCGGGAAAACGCCCGCAGGGCGTGGTCGAGGTCCTCGCGCGCTACCCCGTCGCGCGTGGCCAGCAGGTCGTGCTTCTCAAGGTCGGGCGCCGCGTGATCGTCGCCCACCAGGGCGCGCAGGCGATGCAGACGCTCAGCGAGTTCACCGGAGAGGCCGAGGTGGCCGACATCCTCGCCCGATGCGAGGCGGGCAACCGCGCCGCGAGCCCGTTCTCCTTCGATGCGCTGCTCCGGCAGTCGTCCGCCGCGCCCGCGCGGGGCGGATCGCGCGAGCATCTTCCCGCCGGCGTCCGTGACGCCGACATCGAGACCGTCGACCTCACCCGCCGCCGCCGCGGAACGGGGGGCGCGTGACGACGCTGCTCCTCGCGCAGGCTGCGAACGCGGCGCAGTCCCTCGAGTCGCTGAACCCGATCGGCGTCATCGAGGACGCCTCGCGTACGGTCCCAGGCTTCGAGGGCGGGCTCAGCTCGGCGCTCAACATCCTGATCCTGCTGACCGTCCTCACGGTCGCGCCCTCGATCCTGATCCTGTGCACGAGCTTCACCCGCATGGTGGTCGTGCTCGGGCTCCTCCGCCAGGCGCTCGGCACGCAGACGCTGCCTCCCTCGCAGGTCGTCGTGGGCCTCTCCGTCCTGCTCACCGCGGTCGCGATGGGCGGCACCTTCGAGCGCATGTGGTCCGAGGGGCTCGGACCCTACGCCCGTGGCGAGCAGAAGGACCAGCTCGTCGCATGGGAGGGCGCGAAGCGCCCGCTGCGTGAGTTCATGATCGCGCAGATCGAGGCGACGGGCAACACGCCCACCGTCCTGATGATCCTCGATCACCGCGGCATCGACACCAGCGAGCCCGAGCAGCTCACCTGGGAGAAGGATGTCGACATGCTCACCCTCGTGCCGAGCTTCGTGCTCAGCGAGCTCAAGACGGCGTTCCTGATCGGATTCCGCATCTACCTGCCGTTCCTTGTGATCGACATGGTGATCTCGAGCCTGCTCGTCTCGATGGGCATGATGATGCTGCCGCCCGTCCTCGTGTCCCTGCCGTTCAAGCTGCTTCTCTTCGTGCTCGTCGACGGCTGGACGCTCGTGGCGGGCGGCCTGCTCACCGGCGTCATGGCGCCGATCGGAGGAACCTAGTGGAACACGACGCGCTCGACATCGTCCGCGAGGCGTTCACGCTGATGCTGCTCGTCAGCGCGCCGATCCTCGCCGTCGGCCTCGTGGTGGGCCTCGTGGTGAGCATCCTCCAGGCCGTCACCCAGATCCAGGAGCAGACGCTCGTCTTCGTCCCGAAGATCCTCGCGATGGTCGGGGCGACGATGCTGCTTCTCTCGTGGATCTCGGTGAAGCTCATGGAGTTCTCGAGCCAGATGTTCTCGTGGTCCCCGGTGTCGGGCGGCTAGCAGGTTCGCCCCATGAACTCCATCGAGACCCTCTCCCAGCACCTCGTACCCGCCGCGATGGTCGTGGCACGGGTGTCCGGACTCGCCGTCCAGGGCCCGGTGCTGTCCTCGCCCGCGATTCCCGTGCGGATCAAGGCGCTGCTCGTGGTCTCGCTCGGGCTCGCGATCTACCCGACCGTCGCGCCCGCGATGTCCGCGGCGCACGGCGCGCCGCTCACGATGGCGCTTCCGCTCCTCGCGCTCGAGTTCGGGATCGGCGTCTTCATCGGGTTCATGGCGTCGATGCCGCTGCTCGCGGCGCAGTTCGCAGGCCTCTCGATGGGACAGCAGATCGGGCTCGGCTTCGCGCGCTTCTACAACCCCGCGATCGGCGAAGAGTCCGACGCGCTCGAGCAGATCCTGTTCTTCCTCGCGCTCGCGACCTTCATTGCGCTCGGCGGCATCGAGTCGATGTTCTCGAGCGTCGCCGCGAGCTTCTGGACGCTCCCCGCCGGCGCGGTGCCTGCGATGCTCGTCGGCGCGAGCGAGACTTCGCCGCTTGCGATCTTCACCGGCGCGCTTGGCGCCGCCTTCGAGCTCGGGCTCCGCGTTGCGGCGCCGATGCTCGCCATCGTCTGCCTCGAGACCGTCGTGATGGGGTACCTCTCGAAGAGCGTGCCCCAGCTCAACGTGCTCTCGATCGGCTTCCCCGTACGCATCATCGTCGGACTCGGCGTCATCGTCGCATCGCTCGCAGCGATCGACGAGGCGATCGTCGACGGCACCTCCGGTGCGATCGAGGAGCTCCTCGTCGCGTCCGGTGCGGCAAGCTGAGGAGGCGCGATGGCGGAGGACCTCGGCGAAGGCACGGAGGACGCGACCCCCAAGCGCAGGCGCGAGGCGCGCGAGGAGGGCAACATCGCCCGCTCGCAGGATGCGTCGAGCGCGATCTTGCTGCTCGGCGCGGTCCTCGTGCTCGCGGCGACCGTGAAGCCGATGATCCTCGCGCTGGCCGCGATGCTCGAGAACGCCCTCGGTGGCGACGCGATGCGCGCGGTGCGCGCGGAGGACGCCGTCGAGGGCGTGATGCCCACGCTGGCCGAGGGCGCGCTCGCCGCCGCGCCGATGGTGCTCGGTGCGCTCGCGCTCGCGGTCCTCGCGCACCTGTGGCAGGTCGGGTTCCTGATCACCACCAAGCCGCTCGAGCCAAAGCTCGAGCGGCTCGACCCGACCAAGGGCTTCGGCCGGATCTTCGGGGCGCGAGGTGCGATCAAGACCGCGATGGACTGCTTCAAGGTCGTCGTCGTCGGGTGGATCGCATGGAACCTGCTCTCCTCGGTGCTTCCCGAGATCGTCGGGCTTCCCGCGCTGGGCGCACTCGCGGGGTTCGCGAAGATCGGGTCGCTCGGCCTCACGCTCGCGCTGCAGGTCGGCGCGGCCCTCCTCGTCCTCGGCGTCGCCGACTACGCGGTGCAGCGCTTCAAGCACGAGCGGGAGCTGCGCATGACAAAGCAGCAGGTCAAGGACGAGTGGAAGGAGTCCGAGGGCGACCCGAAGATCAAGCAGCGGCGCATGCAGATCGCCCGCCAGATCGCGATGCAGCGGCTCCAGACCGCCGTCCCCAAGGCGGATGTGATCGTCACCAATCCCGAGCACATCTCCGTCGCGATCCAGTACGACGCCGACACGATGCAGGCGCCGCGGATCGTCGCCATGGGCGCCGACCACCTGGCGTTCCGCATCCGGCAGATCGCGATGCGGCACTCGATCCCGATCGTCGAGCGGAAGCCGCTCGCGCGGGCCCTCTATGCGAATGCGAAGGTCGGCCAGGAGATCCCCCCGGACCACTACAAGGCCGTGGCGGAGATCCTCGCGTATGTCTACCGGCTCAAGGGAAAGGCGGTCGCCTGACCGGGCGACGGGAGTGAACCATGGCGGCACAGACGGCCACGAACGACGGCATCCCTTCGATCTTCCACGCGGTGGCGAGGCATCGGCACCTCATCGTGCCGCTGTCCTTCCTCGCCCTCGTCGGCGTCCTGGTCGTCCCGCTGCCGCCGGCGGTCCTCGACATCCTCCTCTGCCTCAACATCGCGCTGACGGCGATCGTGCTCATGACCACGATCTACATGCGCAAGCCGCTCGACTTCAGCGTCTTCCCGGCGCTCCTGCTCGGCACGACGCTGTTCCGGCTGGTGCTCAATGTCGCCTCGACGCGGCTCATCCTCTCCATCGAGTCGAAGGACCCGGTGCAGGCCTCCGCCGCGGCGGGCCATGTCATCGAGGCGTTCGCCAACTTCGTCGCCGGCTCGAACCCGGTCGTCGGCCTCATCATCTTCGTCATCCTCGTGATCGTGCAGTTCGTCGTCATCACGAAGGGCGCCACGCGCATGTCCGAGGTCGCGGCCCGCTTCACCCTCGACGCGATGCCGGGCAAGCAGATGGCGATCGACGCCGACCTGTCCGCCGGCACGATCGACGAGAAGACCGCGCGCGACCGGCGCGAGGAGATCTCGCGCGAAGCCGACTTCTACGGTGCGATGGACGGCGCCTCCAAGTTCGTGCGCGGCGATGCGATCGCCGGCATCATCATCACGATCATCAACATCGTCGGCGGCTTCGCCATCGCGAAGTTCCAGCTCGGCTGGGATGCCGCCAGCGCGATGAAGACCTTCGTGCTGCTGACGATCGGCGACGGCCTCGTCTCGCAGCTTCCGGCGTTCCTCGTCGCGATCGCGTCCGGCCTGATCGTCGCCCGCGCTGGCGGCGGGAAGACCGTCGGCGAGGAGATCCCGAACCAGCTCGCCTCGCAGCCGGTGGCGCTCTACCTGATCGGCGGATTCCTCGCGATGCTCTCGTTCACGCCGCTGCCGACGCTGCCCCTCCTCGCGGCGGGCGGATCGCTCGCGGGCATCGCCTACAGCATGCAGTGGAAGGCCAAGAAGGAGGGTCTCGCCGCCGAGGCGCGCGCCCGGCAGGACGCCGCGCGGAAGCCCGTCGAGCCCCCGAAGGTCGAGGACCTCCTTTCGGTCGACACCCTGGAGCTCGAGATCGGCTACGGCGTCGTCGGCATCGTCGACGCGTCGCGGGGCGGCGATCTCCTTGAGCGGATCGCCGGCATTCGCCGCCAGCTCGCGGTCGAACTCGGCCTCGTCATGCCCTCGGTGCGCATCCGGGACAACATGCAGCTCGAGGCCAACGACTACCGGGTCAAGATCCGCGGCGCGGTCATCGCGTCCGGCAAGGTCTACCCCGATCTCCTCATGGCCATGGACTCCGGGCTCGCCCACGGACGCCTCGAGGGAATCCAGACCAAGGAGCCGGCCTTCGGTCTCGACGCGATCTGGATCGCGCGCGGCCTCCGCGAAAAGGCGGAGAGCGCGAACTGGACCGTCGTCGACGCGAGCAGCGTGCTGGCGACGCACATCTCCGAGGTCGTGCGGGCCCATGCCGACGAGCTTCTCACGCGGGAGGAGATCTCGAACCTGCTTGCCCAGCTCAAGCAGAAGTCTCCGAAGCTCGTCGAGGAGCTCGTGCCCGGGGTCGTCAAGCCGAGCGACCTTCAGAAGATCCTGCAGGCGCTGCTGCGTGAGCGCGTCGCGATCCGCGACCTCGAGACGGTGCTCGAGACCCTCGCCGAGTGGATTCCGCACACGAAGGACCACGATGTCCTCGTCGAGTATGTCCGGAACGGGCTGCGGCGGTCGATCTGCATGCAGTTCACCGAGGTCGACGATCGCGGGCGCCCTCGCCTGCGCTGCGTGACCATGGATCCCGCGGTGGAGGATGTCATCTCCGGGTACATCGACCGCACCGCCTCGGGAACGACCTTCTCGATCCCGCCGCAGCTTGCGACCCGGATCGCGCGCGCCGTGGCCGAGACCGCCAGGCCGCTCGCCGACATCGGGCGCCCGGTCGTGGTCCTCGCCTCCCCCTCCGTCCGGGCGCAGGTCCGGCAGATCCTCGAACCGCACATTGCGGGCGTTGCCGTCCTCGGGTACAACGAGGTGGTTCGAGGAACGGATCTCGAGAGCGTCGGGCTTGTCCAGCTCAGTTCCGCGCAGGCGCAAGCCTCCGCAGGGGTTGCGTGACGAGGACCGCCAGATCGAGCCGTCTTCTCGGCCATGTGTAGCGAGCAACGCCGGCGCAGGCAGGATGTCTTGATGCGCGGCGTCTGTCGAGATGGTCCGGCGCGGCATGGCTGCGCCAGCGAATGCCAGGAGGGCAGCGCGAGTGAAGCTCAAGACCTATCAAGCCTGGACCATGGGAGAGGCGCTCGACTTCGTGAAGTCGGATCTCGGCGCGGATGCAGTCATCCTGCATACCCGCACCTTTGAGCGCGGCGGGTTCTTCGGGATCGGCAAGCGCACGGTCGTCGAGATCACGGCGGCTCGCTCGGTCGACATGCCGGGGCGGCCCGCGCGATCGGATTCAGGCCGCGGAAGCATGGACATGAAGGCCGGCACCCCGGGCATCATGTCGTCGGCTGCGGCTGCAGGGGATCAGGGCAGCAGGCCGGGACAGGCGCCGGCTGGACATGTCTCCGCGGGAAGGGGCCGTGATGGCCACGAGTCTCACCGTGCGGCGGCCGCGGCGCGGGCGTACGGCGTGCAGGCGCCAGCGGAGGCGCCGCAGCGTGGAGCCGACCACCCGCTCGATATGGATGCCGAGCGCGAGAAGACGCGCCGATGGGCACAGGCGATGGCCGTCGCGCTCGAGCGGAGCGGTGCCGAACGCGCGAGCGCCGGGGTCAACGAGCATGCGGTGAGGGAAGTCGCGGCGCAGCAGCGGCCGCTCGAGACCGCTCGCGCCGAGAGCCGCGAGCCGCTGCGGGAGGACGGTCCCGCGCAGCGCTTCGCACTGGTCGTGGAGCGTGGAGCGAGCCAGGAACCGAGCGCGCCAGGTGCCACAAGTCCGGGCGCGACGCGGCTCACAGCAGCCCTCGTGCGCGCGGACATGCCGGGCCCCGCCACGGCTTCCACGACCGCGACATCCATTTCGCCCACCCACTCGAGCACCGAGTTTGCCCGCGGTCTTGTCGAGACGAAGCCCGACGCTCCCGGTGAGGAACTGCACGAGATCAGCGATTTCATCGGCCGAGTGCTGAAGCGTGGCGGTGGGTCCGAAGTCCAGAGCATCGCGCCGTCCGCCCCGCGACCGGCACCGACGCCCTCGACCCCAGGTCATCCGGCGGCGCCCGCGCGCCCAGCGGCATTCGATGCTGTCCTGGCCGCGCTGCGCGAGCAGGACCTCGACGAGGAGCTCGCGCTGCGCGTCGTGTCCGATGCGGCGCGCCAGCTCGAGTCGGTGCCGGCGCCGTCCGAGGAGAGCGTTCGCGCCGCCGTGCTCGAGCGGCTCGTCGAGTCGATGCCTGCCGACCGGCGCGATCCCTTCGAAATGCTGCCGGGCCGGCATGGCGCCCGACGCATCGCCTTCGTCGGGCCGACCGGCGTCGGCAAGACGACGACGCTCGCGAAGATCGCCGCGCAGCTCAAGCTCAAGCGTGGTCTGCGGGTCGGAATCGTTGCCGCCGACACCTACCGGATCGCGGCGGTCGACCAGCTTCGCATGTACGCGGAGATCCTCGGGCTGCCGGTCGAGATCGCGTCAAGTCCTCGCGACGCGGCGCGCGCGTGCGAGAGCCTGGCGGATGTGGACGTCATCCTGATCGACACCGCCGGCCGGAGCCAGAACGATCACATGAAGCTGTCCGAGCTGCGGGCGTTCCTCGCCTCGGCCGAGCCCGACGAGACGCAGCTCGTGCTGTCCGCGACCGCGGGCCCTAGGGCGCTCGCGCGCGAGACCGATGCGTTCGGCGCCGTGGGCATCGATCGGATCGTGCTGACCAAGCTCGACGAGGCCGCGACCTTCGGCCCACTGGTCGGTCTGGTCGCCAAGCTGGGAAAGAGCGTGAGTTTCCTGACCCACGGTCAGGAAGTGCCGGATCACATCGAGTTCGGGCGGAGCCGTCGTCTGGCGTCGCTCGTGCTGGGGAGCGAGGTTCGCTGATGCATGACAGAACACCGTCGCCCGACCAAGCGGAGCGACTTCGAAAGCTCATGGTCCAGCCGCCGCCGACCGTATCGACGGCGACCGCCGTGCGATCCGCAGTCGCACCGATTGCGGAGCCTTCCGTGGCCGGCGTGAGCGTTGGCCCGCTCGGGCTCGTCGACCGGTCGAGGTCGAACCGCATCGCACGCGCCATCGCGGTTTCGAGCGGGAAGGGGGGCGTCGGAAAGACGAACCTCTCCGTCAACCTCGCCGTCGCGTTCGCCGCGCGTGGCCAGCGGGTCGTTCTGCTCGACGCCGACCTCGGCCTCGCCAACGCCGATGTGCTCTGCGGAATCACGCCGCGCGCGACGCTCGAGGATGTGGTCTCGAGTGACCGCACCCTCGAGGAGGTCATGGTGCAGGCGCCCGGCGGGTTCCGGCTCATTCCCGGTGCGTCGGGCGTTTCGCGGCTGGCCGACATGGGCCAGACCCAGCGCCGCTCGGTCCTCGACCAGCTGCTCCAGCTCGAGCGGACGACCGACCTCCTGATCGTCGACACCGGTGCCGGAATCGGCGCGAACTCGATGGCGTTTGCGGCGGCAGCCCACTCCATCCTCGTCACGAGCACACCCGAACCGACATCGATCGCGGATGCCTACGGCGCCATCAAGACGCTTGTGGCGCGCGGGTGCCGGGACGGAATCCGACTCGTCGTGAACATGGCGGCGAGCGAGGAGGAGGCCCGCGCAGTGCATGCCCGCATCGATCGCGTCTCGCGCGCATTCCTGAGCACGCCCGTCCAGTTCGCCGGGTTCGTCCCGCAGGATCCCCTCGTGCCGATCGCGGTCCGCCGCCGTACGCCGCTTCTCGTGCATTCGCCTGATTCCCCCGCGGCGCGGGCGATTGTCCGGCTCGCCCGGACGCTCTCCGGTGAAAGCGCGCAGGGCGATCGAGCCGATCAACGGAGAGGATTCCTCGCCCGGCTTGCCGCGGCCATTGCGTCCCGCTGATCTGAACGGATCTGCGCTGAGTCAGGCTTTTCATCCGGCCCCCGGCGATTCCAGCGCCGAACCCACGCCCCGATTCGCAGCGCGCCATGCCCCGCATGAATTCAGCCACCAGTTCGATCTCTGAGCAGGCCCGACGATCGGCCAGGCATGCGTCGCGCCGTGCAGGACAGAACGCCCGCATCCCGATTCCGCAGGCGACCGCCGCCTGCGTCGCCTTTGCGGCGTTCAGCGTCTCGGTCGTGGTCGGCATCTCGAACGACAATCCGACGACGACCGTGCTTTCGCGCGCCCTCCTCGCGATGGCAGTGGGTTTCGCGGGCGGATTCGCCATCGGTCTCGTCTGCGACTGGCTCGTGCGGGAGGAGATCGCGCGATCGGAGGCGGCGTTCGAGAACCGCGCAGCCGCGGAATCCGCAGCGCTCGGCGCCGGTTTGGATGAGGAGGTCGGTCTGGACGGCCTCACCGGCGTCGACATCATCGAGGAACCCGATGCCCCGGTGGACGCGGGCGCGGGTCAAATCGAGTCTCGCTCGAGCGCTCTGGCGCGCTGAAAAAAAGTTCTGCGCCACGGGCGAAAGACGCTTGCGTGATCTGGATTCTCGTTATACTGACCTCGTGAAAGTGGACATGGATGTCCACGGTTCACGGCGCGCGTCGCGCGGAAAGACCCGAGAAACAACGGGTTCGAACCGATGCGGCGTGCGGATTCGCAGTGGGTGTCGTCCGATGGTTCGACGACTCAGGCTGCGCATCGAAGGGCGAGCGACCCGCAAGGTGCTCTCGTCCGTGCGAATGGATCTCGCCTGTTCCCCGCTCGTGACGCGCCAGCATGGCGCCGTACGAGCGAGGCCTTCGAGTTGCATTCGTCACGGGGGATCACAAGCGAGTCGATCGCGCTGGCGGTTCGTCTGGAGAACGAGCCGCTGGAGGTGGTCCTGTTCCGAGCGTTCGGCAATCCGCCGTACACCCGGGCAGGAGAGGTGAGCGGGTTGTTCTGGTCGAGTGGTCCGTCCACCCTTCAGAGCAGCCCCGATGCACAGAGCTCGACGCTCACGGCGTGAGCAACCGAGCCGAGTGGTCACGACGAAAGGTCAAGGAGCCGACCGAATGTCCAGGACCGTACGAGAGCATGTCGTCAGCAACGCGCGGAAGGCCGATTCCGCGCGGGGCACTGCGCCGGGCCGCACGCACGCAGCCGGTGCAAAGGGAAATCCCGCACATCCGAAGCCGACCGGTCGATCCGCCGGGGCATCGACCGCCATCGCGGGACCCGTCGCAGGCACGGCGCCCGCTGCCAAGCGCGGCGCGAAGCCGCGTGGCGCTGCGGCGCCCGCCAAGCTGCCTTCGACGCTCGCCGAGACCCCCAAGTCCCGTGCCCGCTCCGCAAGCGCAACCACCGCGACCACCGCGACCAC
>Ga0078894_10001240_pt1 | contig 18807 bp, 10 predicted proteins | sample LauGreSu1BDMLBSD_2_FD_67506 | JGI IMG/M metagenome (GOLD analysis project Ga0078894, IMG submission 67506) | Freshwater lake microbial communities from Lake Michigan, USA - Su13.BD.MLB.SD (version 4) (version 4) | ecosystem: Environmental > Aquatic > Freshwater > Lake | place: Lake Michigan... | reverse complement strand
CCTTGGAATGATTGGATGAATAAATACGGCTATAAAATGCTTGTACATAGATCTTCTAATGAGATAGATCACAAAGAGCTTGCAATGAGAGCTTTGACTAAAGTCGGTCACACAGGTTATGATTTTGAAGGATTAATCCTTAAACAGCCAATAGAGTTATTAACTAATACTTGGAGACAGAAAACAGATGAGACTCAAAGAATGTATTGCAGCGAGTTTGTTGCATGGGTATATGCTATTAGTAGATCTTATCGTATGTCTCCACAGGATCTTTTCGAGTGGTGTACTATGAATAATTTCTTAGAAGTAGATAAAGATATTAAGCCATGAGTTACGATTTTTTAAAAGAAGAAAAATCTCCAAAGATTCTAGTAGAAGCTGTAAAGCATATTGGAGTTAAAGAGATAGTAGGCTCTAAACATAATCCTGTTATCTTAAACTGGGCAAAAGATTTAGGACTAGGAAAAACTTACACTAAAGACGAAATTCCTTGGTGTGGTTTATTTATAGCATTCTGCGCTCATTCTGCTGGCGTACAAGTAGTAGACAAACCACTATGGGCACTATCATGGGCAAACTACGGTACTAAAGTAGCAGAGCCTATGTTGGGAGATATCTTGACATTTAAAAGAGATGGTGGTGGTCACGTTGGTATCTACGTAGGCGAAGATAAAGATTGTTATCACGTTCTAGGAGGAAACCAGGGAAACGCAGTTAGTGTTACTAGAATTGTAAAATCTAGATTATACCAAGCTAGACGTACTGCATGGAAAGTAGCACAACCAGCAAACGTAAGAAAAATAGTTTTAAGTGCTAAAGGAGAAATTTCTAAAAACGAAGCATAATGGCTAAGATATCACAATCCGCAGTTAATACCCTTACTACTTCTAAAGTAAGTAGACCAGGTGTTCATGCTAAGACTAAGACATCTAAATCTAAAACATCTAAGAACTACAAGAAAAAATACGTAGGTCAAGGACGTTAGGAATTATATACTTATATTTGTTACTATGTTATCTCTATATGATTATCATGCTCAGATAGATGAATATCTATCAATTAACTCAGTAGAATCTTCTTATTCTTATGAGTTATATACTGACTTAATTAATGAGCAAAGATCTCTGTGGATTAGAAACGAATATAACAAAAATAGATCTATAGATCCATATATACAACAAGAGTTAGCTTGTTTAGAATTAGAACTAGTAGATCCTATTCAATGTTGCGTTCCAGTGCCAACTGGATGCAAGTTACTTAGAACTAAAAAGAAAATCCCTAACACAATAGAGTTTAACTACACTAAAGGAATAACTTCGGTTGGACCTGCAGATATTACAAAGCCTCGTTTTAGCGTAATAGACTACGCACGTGTGCCATTTGTAGGAGAGGGAAGAACAACAAGAAATGCTGTGTATGGATTTTTATATGGTGGTTATATGTATATAACTACAAAGAATCCAGAATACAACATGCTAAGATTTATTACACTTAGAGGAATCTTTGAAGATCCTACAAGTCTTGGAGAATATATTAATTGTAGTAATGCAGCATGTTGGAAACCTTCAGATCCTTATCCACTAAATCAATGGATGTGGGCCTATATGAAAGATATTATTCTAAACCAATTGATGCGTAAAGGAGCTTTCCCTTATGATGATAGCAATAACGCAGATGATCAAAGAGTAGAACCTAATACACAAACAGTATCATCTCAAGCAAATGGAGGAGAATAAGTTTTTAAAAAGAGGTAAAGGAAAAAATACAGGTAATATAAAAAGACAAGATTTTTATAAATATTACCAAGAGCAATTAGAGGAAAAAGCTCTAGACAAAAGTTTATATAGCAAAGTACTTAAAGATTTATTAAGTACTTATGGCGAAGAGATAGTAACAAAAGGTTTAGAATTAAAACTAAATCGTTTAGGAAAGATTAGAGTAAAAAGTAATTCTCTTAAATTCTTTAATAGAAAAGGAGAAAAGATTAAATCTCTAAGACCCAATTGGAAAGCCACTTGGGATTATTGGCATATTAAGTACCCAGGTTTAAGTAAAAATGAAATCGTAGAACTTGATAATAAACCTATTATATATCATGAGAATGATCATAGTAATCAAGAATTTTACGAGCACCATTGGGATAAACTAACGGTTACTTTAAAGAATAAAAACTTTTATAACTTTAAGCCATCTAGAAAGTATTCTAGATTAATAGCAGAAGTTGTTAAAGACCCAAACAGAAAAACATTTTATTATGGATGAGATGATGACAGAAGGAGGAAAATCAGTAGAGTCTACTGTGAAAATTACTCGTAAAGAATTTGAAGACGGTTCTTCAGAAGAAACTCGTGTAGAACAAGTTGACGGAGGTTACATTATCACAAAAGAATGTCGTTGTAAAAATGACAAAGGAGAGTGGGAATGGAAAACTGAGAAATCAGTATCCACAGAAGATCCAACTAGAGACACATCTACAGAAGGAATTTTAGCTCGATTAGAAGCAGTATTAAAAGGATAAGAAATGTACGCAGGGCAAATTGTTTCATACAAAGCAATCCTTGATAAAGTTATCAGGGATTTTGGCTTTAATTACGATCTTACTGCTGAAGAAGGAGTAGAGTGGTTGGCTGAGTTCATGGCTCATACAAATGTAGGAGTAGTAATGGGTGAAAACATTGCCTATGTAGAAGCTTGTGATGGTAGAGCAGACTTGCCATTTGATTTATATAAAATAGGTCAAGTAGCTTTTGTTGAAGGAGTTAAGACTCCAGAAGAAGCAGCATGCGGTCAAGGTAGAATGTTTCCAATGAGATGGAAGACAGATTACTTCCACAAAAGATATCATCTAGATAATAGAGACTATACATCAGAAGGTAGAGAAACTTATACAGTTGGACAAGGATATATTTTCCCAAGTTTCAACAAAGGCATCATGGCTATAAGCTACTCAGCTATACCAACTGACGAGAATGGCTATCCTACTATTCCTGCAGAACAGCAATGGATGGAAGGAGCTGCTCACTTTATTGCTCACAAGATTGCAAGAAAACTTTGGATTCGAAACGAATTAACAGGAGATAAGTATCAAGTAATCGAAAGAGATCGTGATTGGTATTTTGCTCAAGCAGTAAATCATGCTAAACAATGGAATGGAGTAGATGAAGCAGAATCTGTTAAGAACTCTGTAGTAAGAACTATTCCTGACTTACAAGCACACGCAAGTTTCTTTGCTAATATGCAGCTTCCTGAACAACGTAAATTTAGACCTAAAGCAGGTGTTGCGTTAGTGTCAACTATTAATACAATTAGTTCTTTAACTCAAGGACCTAACCCAGCAACTTCATAATATGAAAGCAGCACCTAATAGCTACGGAGGATTAAATGCAGATACAGCTTATGACAGTATTCCTAACACATCTTATATAGATGCTGTAGACGTTAGGATTACTACAACAGATGGAGAATCAATAGGAGGCTTTACCAACATCAAAGGTACAGAAGAAGCTTTTACTATTCCTCAATCGGGCACATTTAATTCTATTCCTTGGACAGCTTCAGGAGTTGCAGAAATTATTGGCGTTACTACAATTAGAAATAGAATCATTGTTTTTGTAGCAGATGACGGAGGTAACAATGGTTGGATATATGATATTCAATACGATCCTGCTACAAGAGTTATATTACCAGGTTTTCCTAGTTTAATTTATTACAACGCTAATTTAAATTTTAAGAAAGAATTTCCTATTGAAGCTTTAGGTAAATTCGAGCTAGCTAACATCCAGAGAATCTATTGGTTAGACTACAATAACTATATAAGAACTATAAACATTGAAGACCCTAATCTACCTACTACTTCTGTAGATACTATTGATATTTATCCTAACGTAGATTATGTACAGCCTCTTTTAACTAACGTAGGAGGAGGAGGTTCTCTGCAAACAGGTGTATATCAATTAGCATATAGATTACTTACGGCAGATGGTAAAGAAACTTTAATATCTCCTCCAGGAAATCTGTGTCCAATATTTACTAAAGACGGAATAGCTAGCACACAATCTGGTCAAGTGTTAGGAGATATTACTAATGTAAACTCTGGAAAGAGTATACAAGTAAGTATCAACACAAGCGGCTACGTAGGGTTCTTTACACAAATAGAATTAATATCTATCTATACAGCTAGTTACGAAACTATTCCAATAGTCAAAGCTATTGAAAAAGAAAATGTAATTAATGGCTCAGTATTGTTTACTTATACGGGCACGGAAACTAATGCTTATAGCATAGAGTTACTAGAGTACACAAGAAGAAACTATCCATTTAAAACAGCTAAGACTTTAACACAAAAAGATAGTTCCTTAGTAATAGCAAATTTAAAAGGATCAACTTTTGATATCGCAGATGTCTTATCTCCAGGAGAAACTTTCGATAGTAAGACTAGAAGATATAGAAACATTGGAGGTACTATAACTCCTCCATTTACGCCAGGTACGCCTGTAGATGATTTAAACAATGCTTTTAACCAAGAGTTTAATCAGGATAAACACTGGTCAAAAGACTGGCAAACTAATAAACAATATAAATACCAATCTGACGGAGTTACATTAGGAGGAGAAGGTTCTAATATTTCTTATAAATTTCATTTAGAAGAATTTGAATTAGACGGAGATACTCAACCAGGATATGCTAACGTAGCTAACTTCGTAAACGACTTACATAATTTAAACGACGGTGCTGGGATTTATCCAATACCTTATAGAACATTCCCTAACTTCGCTTCTCCTTTTATATCAGGATTATTAAAAGGATATAAACGAGGAGAAACATATCGTTTTGGAATTGTGTTCTTCAACAAGAAGGGCGAAGCTTCTTTTGTTAATTATATTGGAGATATTAAATTCCCAGATATTTCAGAAGAAGACTCTACAGCAAATAATTCAGGAAGTAAGTTTTGGCCCTTATCAGTAAACACATCTACTACTGCTAATAATGGATATGCTTTAGGTATACAATTTACAATTGATCTAACTAGTTGTCCATCTATTAGTTCAGAAATAGTAGGATATCAAATAGTAAGATTAGAAAGAACAGAAGGAGATAAGCGCAGACTTTCTCAAGGATTCATGAAGAATTTCTACAATACTCCTATTGCAGCACCTTCTTATTCTTTTGATTTGCAAATTAATAATGATCAAGATGTCTTACATCTATATCCTTATTATCCAGATGAAACTTCTCCAGGAGTATTTAATCTAAGGCCTAATGCATCTTTTGGTACATTAGAAGATCAAAATTTTACTCCAAGTCCATATACTCCTAAGTATTTAGACTATGCAATTAAAGGACAATACTTAGCTTTTTATTCTCCAGAGATTTCTTATAACTGGCAGAATAGTAGAACCATAGGATCTGATTTAGCAGGTAGTCCTTCTTTATTAATTACAGGTAGTTATAACTGGTCGTTATATTCAGGAAATGGTCCTACAGATTTTACTGCAGAAGGATTAGGGAAAGATTGTTATGATTATAGAACTAAGACTAGATCTACTTTACCTGTAAGCTTTAATAGTATTCATAATATTAAACAATGGGAAAATGTTCAATATATGAACATGATAGATACTGTTAGATATACAGACCCTGTTACCATCAGTATCTCTGGATACTATATGCGAAATTATTGGTGTTTAGATGATTATGAAAATGCGGGAACTAGTTTAGGATTAAATCCAAACGATCCTCAACAAGGCACTATTACTAATTCTGATAGACCAGAAATTTCTAAAGCAGGAAGTAGTTTAGTTGGTAAAGTAAAAAGATATACTACAGACCCAATTACTAATACTCCATTGCCAGCAAACTCTATAGTAAATGAAGATTGGTTTGTAAGTCCTTATACAGGATCTGATATTAATGGTAATCCGTATATATATCCTAAAGATTATACAGGAGCTTCCGAAATTGCAAATGCATATATTAGAGTTCCTATATTAGATTTACTTGTTCCTAGAACAGAAACTTATGGAGGTTACACACAAGCAGCCTTAGAGTCAAATATATTTATACCTGCCTCTCCGTATATTAAACTAGCAGATTTAAATCCAATAGTTTACGGTGGAGATATTTTTATAAATATGTTTACGGTTCAAACTTCTGCAATGGAGTTTACTCCTGATTTCTTTGGAAATAATAAATACAGACAATCAAACGTTAGAACAGAATTATATCCAACAGAAAGTTGTATAAATATAAATTTAGATGGTGGCGCAACTCTTCGCACTGGCAATCCTGCTGTTACTTATACTTACAGCTCTTTTGCATCAACTTATTTTAGACAGGAAACTGCTAATGATGCTACGAGCACATTTGCTTATAGTCCTAATGTTTATTTATACAATCCTGTATATTCTACTGAAAACGACGATATAACATATTTCATTAAGCCAGAAGGATTAGCATTTGAAATAGGAGGTAATGATGTTAGAGCATATTTATCTAATGTAAAAATCAATGGAGAACTTATAGATTCTTGGACACAGTTTGGGGCAAATAATTTCTATGACGTTGATGATTACGGGCCCATAAACAAAATCCTCAATTGGCAAGATACAGTGTTTTTCTTTCAAGATAAAGGAGTCGGTAGATACGCTATCAATAGGGCTGCTATCACTACTACTGCTGATGGAGTGCCTACATCATTAGGGACAGGATTAGGTTTTGGTAAGCACGAGTATCTAACTAAAGAAAGTGGTTCTATACATCAATGGGCAGTTAAGTCTACAGAATCTGGTATATATTATTTCGATGCTTTATTACGTAAGTTAATGAAGATTGGATCTACGGGCACATCAACAGCAGTTAGATTAGGAAACAATCCTTTATCAGAATTAAAAGGTATCCATAGTTTACTACAAGTTTTGCCAGAAAAAATATTCTGGAGAAAAGAAAACACTGGTGATAACCCTATACTAAATAGAGGAGTAGTAATAGGCAAAGACTTGATTAACGATGAGATCTTGTTTACTTTCAAAAGTCAAAATGACTACAGAGAGTTTACAGAATTTACAGATTATTTTGTAGGTGACTTAGTTATTCTAGGAACGTATTCTATTACAGGAGATGTTTACTATGTAGACGAAGCATTTACTACAGGAACATTTATTCCATTCTTCCCTGAATATATAAACAACGAGAATAACTTAATTTCTAAATCTCATCTTGCTAACTATAAAGAAAAAGTTAGCACATTAACTCTAGTATTTGATGAGTTAATGCAAGAGTTTTCTTCTAAGTATTCAGCAGTGCCTGGTATATATTTAGAGAACAATGATATATTAATGAGTCCTAATCCAGCAGACCCTACTAAGATACATACTCATAATATAGGAAACTGGGGGGAAATCTACGGAAACATAGAAGAAACCAGTTTGTCTCTAGTAATTAATCCAGAAGCAGATATAAACAAGGTTCTTAGAACTCTTGAATTTAATAGTATAGTACGTGATGATAATAAAGTAGTAGACAGAACACAGACTATTACAGCATTTAGAATCCAGACTCAATATCAAGACACAGGAAAGACTGCATTTAGCCCTGACAGAATCAAACGTAAATTTGACAAATGGAGGGTTAAAATCCCTAGAGATCAGTTGAGTTTAAACCAACAATCTAGATTGCGTAGCACGTATTTTATTTTAACTTTGTATTACGACAACACTTATAACAAAGAGTTGATCATGAATAAAATATTGTCTTACTACGATTATCAGATGTTCTAATGGCTACTAAACCACCTAACGGAATTTATACATTCTCTGGAAGACCAGGATCAAGTTATAAATATGAAAACAATCAATGGTTTGTTTCTAACTCAGGTACAAAGAATCAATATGTACCTATGCAGGATCCCACAGGTAACAGAGCCAAAACATTAGAAGCTGGTTTAAAATCTGGTAAAACTCAATTTACCCAAATACTCCCTACAAAAAGTAGTTATAATCAACTTACTGTTTCTACTCCTGCTGACAATACAAGAGTAGCTAATGCAGATTTTGCTGCTGCTGCAATGGCAAATAGAGGAAATGTAGCTAGAGCAGTTGCTGCAGAAAAGAAAGCTCAATATGAGTTTGAAAAAGATAAGTGGGAAGATTATAATAAAATGTCTCCTACAGAAAAAGTAGTAGATAGAGTAGATGCTTTCTTAACAGATCCTCTAGGAATGGTTTCAAGAGCTGTGTCAGGAGAGCAAGCTTATATTCCAGGAATGGGCCAAGGATTAGTAGACTACGAGAATCCTAATCGAAATAGATATCTACAAGCAGTTGGTTATACTCCAGGTAAATTTGAACCATCAGATATTCAAAACATGGCTAACCCAGGATACTGGGGAGCTTCTATAACTAATAATCTAAATAAAGGAAATTACGGAACAGCTGCTGCAGAAACAGTTTTATCGCTTTTCCCTTTTCTTCCTAAAGGTTCAGGTAGATTAGTTAAGCAGGGAGCAGGGATGCTTGCTGATGATATTACTAAAGCAGGTAAATATCTTACAACACAAACTCCTTTAAGAAATGCTTGGAGATTAAATCCTAAAGCCTATCAATACAATCTTCCAGAGAATACAATGTGGAGAGGACTTGGTCAAGAAGGTATGCAAGACGCTATTGAGTCTGGAGTATTTAGAGCAAAAGCTACAAGACCTCCTGGAGTTCCTGATAAGTCAGGCATAAGATTAAAAGGTAAAGGTTTTGGTAATGACATATATTTTTCTCCTGAATTTGATGTAGTTGATAGTAATAGATATGGAAAAGGTATTATAGCAGAAGTTCCAAAATCAAGTGCTGAATGGAAAATACTAAAAAGCCCAAATCATGCAAGCGGATGGAGTCAATTTACTGATAGACCTATACCAATTGATCAAGGTAGAATATTAAAAAAAGATTGGCTAAGAGGATATAAAGAAGTTCCTATAGAATTACCAGAATTACCTAATCTATCAGGATCAAAACAACTTATAGATTTATCAAAAGTAGACTTTTCAAAAGTTGAAAAACCTAGCGAATGGTTAAGTAGATATCAATTAGCAAACCAATTAAGAAATGAGGGATTAATTCCTACTAATGTAGCTTCTACTGCTTTTGGAAGAAGTAAGGATGTAACAGGACTTGTAACAAAAGAAGCCTTAGAAAGAGCTAACACTGTTTATAGAGCAACTACTCCTAATATAAGCAAAGTCAGTGCTAAAGATATAATGGCAATGCTAGATAAAGGAGTAGATTTATCAGATGAAATTGCTGTAGCTGAATATATGAATACTCACGTGCCTTATGAAAGCTATGGTTATAGAGCAAATCCTATTTCCCCTGGTTACGGACAAGATTTATTATATACTGGTAATTATGAAAATCTAGAAGAAGCTGCTAAAGGCTTAAGTCATTATGGTACTCATATATCAGAATTAAGACCTAATTTAGATTTTACTACAGGTACACCACAAGAATGGTTTCAAAAATATTATCAAGAAAGACCATTTATATTTACTGGAAAAGGAGGCAAAAATGCAGGACTTGGTTCAAGAGAATTAGGATGGAAAGAAGGAGCAATTGCGACTTTTCCTGGTGATAAAAAATATTATCCATTTGTAGGAAACAAAGGCTCACAGCTTTTAAATGCTGTTAGTACTACTCCTATTAGTAAAATAAATTACACTGAAGTAATACCTCCAGTTAGTACTGCAAAACCATCTTCTATGTTTAAATCAGGACTAGGCAATGTAGGCATGGATATGTCAATGTATACAATTAAAAATCCTGATTATTACACACAGCTTTTAAATACATATGATAAAAAAGCTCTTAGTGCAACAAATAGAAAATTCTATAAAGACTTAATCGCTACTGTAAAAAAACAAGATGGTTTAGTAACAGAAAGACAACTTAATGAGTTAAAAAGATTAGCAACAGGAAACTTTGATTTTGGTAGCAAAGGCTATAATAAAGGTTATGCAGAAGGAGGAAGTCTAGCAAAAAACATTCCTACTTATTATGACTACTCAGGCACACCTATCTACAGAGATACTACTGCTTTGCCTTTTCCAGACGGCGGCTATTTAAGTTTACAAAACGCTATGCTAGGACCTCTTCCTGAAAGAGAAAAACCTAACTCAGTATTAGCGTATAATAAATTTGTTGAAGCAACTAAAACTCCTAATCAATCTGCATATATAAAACCAAGTTATTCTCCAGAATCTAATCATTATAAATATGGATTCTTTGGAACTAACTCAGGAAACATTTATGGAGGAGCAGGTTACGGTCTTCCTAAATATGGTTTAGAAGCAAATGTTTTTGGATCTATTCCTGCACAATCAGATCCATATTATAAAGGATTTTATAGTGCACAATTAGCTAAACAATTTGGTAATAATCGAGTAGGTTTAGGAGTATCTTCTCCTGTAGTAGGATATACAGACGACTCTGGTTTCCATATGAATAGATTAGAGTTAAGTCCTCAATTAAGTTTTAGAAAAAACTTTGCAGAAGGAGGACCGCTTGAAACAGATCCTAAACCAAAACCTAAATCTGTAACAGTAACAGATTCAAGAGATAAAAGAATAGATGAATATCATAAAGATAATACTACAGTTTATATACCTTTTAAACGTAAAAAATCTACAGAAGAACTTCCTTCACAATTTACTATTCCATTAGAAGCACTTCAAGATTCTTTTGAACCTCCTGCAATTGTAGGTGAAGAAAATAAGTCCGAGTTTAAAATACCTGATACTTTTTTTGAACCAAGTCCGATAGCAAATGAAGTTTCTACAATTGTACCAGAATTTGTAACTACTAGAAGATATGATTCTAACTTAAATAAATGGATAGAAAATCCAATGACACTAAAAGATTCTCCAGAAGCACAATATGACAAACAAAGATGGGAATGGGCTAAAAAAAATATAGAAAACCCAGCTAATATAAGTTATAAGTTTGCAGATGGAGGACCTTTAAATGATAAAACAGATCATGGTAAAATATTAAATAGTATCTATGCTTCTGCTTTAGGAGATTACTATGCTAGTGGAGGAATGCTTAAACGTGCGGACGGTAGTTATTCTAGAAGAGGCTTATGGGATAATATTAGAGCTAATAGAGGATCAGGCAAAGCTCCTACAAAAGAAATGTTAGCACAAGAAAAAAAGATTAATGCTAAAGCTAATGGAGGATTTGTAGCAGGAAGACAGATGTATCAGCCTTTAGATATTAGAGAATCCTATGGAGGTTTCTTATATGGCAATGGTGGACAATTCCCTACAACATTCTCATTACCAGAAGATAGTTTTAAACAAGGAGGAAATAATTTACACGATAGTGTATATGCTTCTTCTATGGCTCAGTATCCTGCAGTATATGCTATAGGAGGAAATATTAATGTAGTGGCAGGTGGAGAAAAGCATCGAGTTTACATTAAAGAAAGTCCTACAGGAATGGGAGAAGGAGTAAAAGGGCATGTAATGGTTAACCATCCTACTATGGATAAAGGACAATGGGATACTATAGATTTAACAAAGAAAGCAGGAGCTAAAACTGTTAAACAAGGAATAGCTGCTACAAAGAAATGGCATAGAGAAAATCCTCAGACTTATTCTATGGGCGGTAGTATACTATCTATGTCTAATACACCTCAGTTAGAAGGAGAAGGAAAAGATTTATCTGTACCAGAAAATGCTTATATTTACAGTGCTGGAGGATCTATTAAAAAATTTAAAAAAAGGTAAGTTATGAACTTTAAATCTAAAGGTGCGTATCAGAATTACTTAGGGTATATCTACGCTAATAATTTAAATAAACCAGGAGGAGCTCCTGTAAGCATTGCAGGTAAACCGCATAAAGTAGATCGTAGTGATCAATATGGAGGGTTTCTTTTAGCTAATGGAGGTTCCTTTAGTAACCCAGGTTTCCAAGCTTTACCTAAAGAAGTTCAAAATAAAATTAGAGCAAATGCTTTTGCAGACGGAGGTCCTCTAGATCAACTTACAGAATTTAATGCAGGAGGTTCTCACGAACAAAATCCACTTGGAGGTATTCCCCAAGGTATGAGTCCTAATGGACAGCCTAACCTTGTAGAGCAAGGCGAGACTAAATTAAATGCCGAAGATTATATTTTCTCAGACCGTCTTACTATTTCTAAAAGTATTGCTGACCAATTTCAATTAGCTAAAAACTTTATAGGAAAAACATTTGCTGCTGCTTCTAAAAAGTTTGATAAACCAAATTCTTTTAGAGATAAAGAGTATGACGAGATTACTAAGAAAAGTATTACTCAGAATCTTGATAAATTAATGGTAGCACAAGAAGCTTTTAAAGCAGAAGAAGCTGCTAAGAAAGTTGAAGAAGCATTAGCATTAGATCCTAACGCATTAGCAAATATGGGTCAACCAATGGGTCAACCACCAATGGGTCCTGAAGGAATGGTTCCTCAATCTGCAATGATGGGAATGCCACAGGGACAACCTATTGATCCTAATCAAATGCCTCCAGAGATGTTAGCACAAATGCCTGAAGCACAACAAGGTGCACAGATTGTGGCTTATGGAGGACATATGTATAGATGCGGAGGAAAGATGTATGACTTCGGAGGTGCTATGCGTAACGTAGGTGCAGGTGCTTATGGAGTAGGAGAAGGAATGTTAGATACTTTAACATTTGGATTAACAGATCCTCTTACAGATAAAGGATTTGATAAACTATCTCAAATGGGTAATCGTACTCCTCAAGAGTTAGAAAGAGAAAAAATGCTTCGTGGATTTGGTAATACAGCAGGAGCAATCACTGGAGGAATCGTTTCAGGAGGCGCAGCATTAGGTTCTGCAATCTCTGAAGGTTCTGAAGGATTAGCGGCTGGTGCTAGTAATATCAAAGGTACAAATCAAAAGTTTGATAATATAGCAAACTCTATTGGTCAAGTAGGATCAATGGCAGGAAGCTTTATAGGAGGTAATCCTGAAGCAGCAGCTAATGCTCCTCAGTTTGCTCAAACATTAATGAAAGCTAAAGATAATCCTATGCTAACGAGAGGCGTTAGTATGGCTTCTAACTTTATGGCAGGCGGAGGTCATATGTATCCTCAATTAACTCCTACCTGGGCAAATAATGCTGGGCCTATGGGGCAGCCATTAACTAATCTATATGATAATGGAGGACCATTAAGTTTACAAGAATTTTTAGCACAAAAAGCTAAAGTTCCAGAAGGAACTACTCCTGAAGAAGCAGGAGCATTATTTCAGGAGTTTCAGCAACGTCGTAATGATTATATAAAAGAATATGATGATTACCTTTCACAATATCTAAGAACCGCACCTAACTCAATGAAGGTTAGTTCTACACCTACATTGTCAGGAGGAGAAATTATTCCTTCTAATATTCAGACTCCTAGTATAGCAGAAGCATATATGAAAAATTTTGAAGTACCTGATTTTCCTCCACCTGTTCCAACAGATGCAGAATTAGCAGCAGGAGAAGATTTGATTAGCGATGAAGAAAGAACAGCGGCTGCTATAAATAATGCTAAAAATGCTTATCCAATAAATATGCCTACAATAGGAGCTCCATCAGCAATGACTGCTCAAGGAACTGTAGGCAATTATTTAAATCAAGGAGCAAACGCTACATCAGAAGAAGTTCCTAATCTTAATATATCTACTCCATTTACATTACCAGCAGCAACTTTGCCAGGAATGCCTAAAGCTAAAAGCGCTAGAGAAACAATGAGTGATTATTTAAATCAAGGATTAGATATGAGCTTTCAAAATATTCCACAAACTTCTAATATTCCTTCATTTTTACAAGACGCTAATCAAGATGGTTTACCTGATGATGTTGATACAGAAGAACAATTAAGATTATTAGAAGAAGCATTGCAAGATCCAGCAAATGCTGATAACTTTCAAGCATTATCTGATGAATATTTAAGTGCTCTACAACGATATAATACAGAGCAATCTGATAAAAATATAAATACTAAATTAGGCTTGAGTAATGCAGAAGCTGCTGCTATGTTAGCACCAATCGGTTATAACTTAGCAATGGGAATCGCTAAACCAACTCAATTAAATGCGGCAGACTATATGGTCAAAACAAATTTAAAAGCGCCTACATTAAATATTAATCCTTCTTTAGCAGAAGCTAGTAGCACATTTGCTCAAGGAGTAAATGCTGCTAGAAATGCAGCACCTGGTGCAGGAAGTTATCTGACTAATTTATCACAGTTGGGTAATGTAAGAAATCAAACTTATGGTGACTTATATACTCAAAAAGAAAACTATGATAATCAAATGCGATATACAACTGATGTGGCTAATAAAGAATTAGAGAAATCAAATCTTAGTCAGAAGTTTGCTGTAGATGATTATAACATAAGAAGTAAAGCTGATAGATTAAATATGCTTGCTAAAGCAGCTGAACAGACTGCAGCTCTTGGAAAAACTTCTGCAGATACTAGAGGAACTCTAGGATTAATGAAAGCAGTTGCACCTAGTTATGCGCCAGATATAAGATTCATGTTAGGCAATAAGGAATTATATAAAGATAAGACAAAAGAAGATTAATAATAAACTACAATAATTAATAAGCTTATATTATTATGGGAGCTAATCCGTATACTACTCCAGCTAATTATGAATACAAGCCTCTTAACATAGAGGCTTTTGTTATACCATTAGCTAAAATGCAAGAGCAATTAGATCTTACTACCTCTGCAGTAAAAAATGCTGATTTTCAAATACAACATTTAGATTGGGCTAAAGACCCAGAAAAAGCTAAAGAATTATTAGATGTAGTAAAAACTAAGCAGAGCGAAATTGTTAATAATCTAGCAAAGACTAAAAACTATACACAAGCTGCTCAACAGATAACCGAGTTAAATAAACTTTGGCAAACAGATCCAAATAAAGTTGCATTAGAAACTAATGCAGCTCTTTGGAAAAAAAGAAATGAAGAAGAGTTAGCTAGAGTAAAAGAAGGAAAAATCTCTAGAGATCAATATTTACAATGGGTAGCCGATGAAAAATATAAATACGAAACAGAAGATGAGTATGGTAATGTAGGAGTTTCTTTTAGAGCATCTGAAGGAGATCCTAAAGGAACTTATAGATCTGTAACAGGGAGTACTGGTAGACTAGATGACTTAGAAGACGAACTTCAAAAAGTTTCTATGGAAGCTGCTGGTAAAGTACATTCTGATACTTATGAAGGATATCTTGAGTCTTTAGGAATTGACCCCGTGACTATTAAAAAACGCTTTGCTAAGAGTACAATGGAAAAACTCCCTGCAGCAAAAGTAGCACAGGCAGTACATGATTATCTTCTTACTCTTCCTAAATATAGCACTTGGGGACAAGAAGTTGCTGGTTATAATTTTAGAGAGAAAATGAGATCAGAAAATCGAGATGCCTATGCAGAAGATATGGTTAATCGAGGACTTACTAGTGTAGATCAAGAATTACAAAATAGAGTTGCATATCTAGATAAAGTTAAAGGAAATAAAGAAGAAGATCCTGTTTATTTAAATTTAGTAGACACTAAGCAGAGTCTACAAAATATGGCAGAGACGGGGCAATATGATGACAAAGTATTACAAGAATTATATACTCAAGAACATCTAAATAAGATGTTTGACTTCAGAGCTTTAGGTAAGTTATTTGAGTTCCAAAAACAAAATACTCAAGAGCAGTTTGTTGATATACCAGATGAAGATGATGGTAGTGGAGATGGTAGTGGTAAAAATGCAGACAATCCTTTTGTTATAGGTACACAAGATGTTGTAATGGATCTTGGTAATACTAGAAAAAGCTTGTACCAAAACTCTGCAACTATTTATGCTAATCATAAGAAGATAAAAGATCTATCTGGAGGTTCTGTAGGAAGATTATTAATGTTATATCCTTCAGGAAATTACATGACAAAGGTTGCAAAAGATGCTATGGCATTGCATCAAAGAGAAGAAAAGCTTTTAAAATTAATTATGAATAGTAACTCTCCTGCAGATTTAAAAGCTAAATTAAAAAGCAATTATATGTTCTCAAATGATGCAGATGTAAATAGAGTTTGGAAAGATTTCCATAACCCAGGAGGATCATCTGCATTAACTGAATATAATAATGCATTAGGTAATAGTGGGTTAGCATATAACAATGCTGCTAATAATAAAGCTGCTATAGATAATGCTACTAATGCGGCTCTTAAAGATAAAGATTTTATAAAAGCAGTAGCAGACTTAGGTGATAATCAACCCGAAGTACAGTTTTTAATTTCAAAAGAAAAAGCACTTTTACAAGGATATGATTTAACAAAACAAGGATTCACTAAAACACAAATAAAAGGAATAAAAAGAGCTATAGCATTATATGATGTAGGAAGTTACACACCAGAACAATTGAAGAAAGCTAAAGTCGATAGTGGTATATCAAGATTTTTAACCCATGATGAAGTAGCACGTTTAAATGGGCATAAAGATTTTATGACTGCTGTAAGAAATAATTTTGATTTTGGTTATGTACCATACAATAGTGGTATAACTGCAAAAGATGCTTACAACCAACTTATGCAAGATTTCTTAAAGAAAGGAACTGTAGTTAATACTATGGAAAGTGTTCGAGTAGGAGATAGCAAAACAGCTAATGATTTAAAAGCAGCGTTTGGTGATATGAAAACTGTAACAGGATATGCTGATATAAACTTAATAAACCAGCCAGGATTTGATGAAGAAGGAAAGCCTTTAAAAGATACTAAACTTGATTATGAAAATGGAAAGGCTCCTGTATTAGCATTCCAAAATGGTGTCCCTTATATTAAAGTTCCTTATAAATATAAAGGAGGAGAAGGACATTTATTGCTACCAGTAGATAAAAGAACTGAGACAGTAGTTCAACATATATTGAGACAAGATAATGCAAGATTAGCTAAAGTAAATACTGAATTAGCAGCACAAACAATAGCTAGTAATAATGAAGTATTATTTACTATAAAACACAAAGCTATTACAGATGCTGAAGCAAACACTGCTCAGTATGAAGTTAGTGCTACTAAACCAGAAGTCGCTATTAGAACTATTAGTTTATCTTCTCCTAGTGGAGGAGTTGTAAATGCTACTATAGTAAAAAAGTTTCCTTCAGGCGGAGGTGTTCAGCCTTATTTTGTTCTTAAATATAGTGACGGCACTACAATAGGGCCTTATGAAAGTATTAAAGCTCTTAAAGAAGACGTAGGAGAATACTAATATTCTTATATTTGTCTATATAATATAATATTATTATGAGGAAGAATACTCCATCTAAAATTCAAGATAGGTTAGCTGAAGCAGCTGCTAATGCAGAAAAAGCAGAAATACAATCTGGTAAAAGACTTGACCCTAATTTAATAGAAAAATATGAAGCTCCTGATTACATACAAGCAAAGGGAGCTACTAGTACTTACCAAGATTTACCAGGAGATTACTACGAAGATTTTGATGAGTATATAAATCCTAATCTAATAAGAGGTCGTAATTTGACTCTTGACGAGATGAAGCAACTCCGATACGAGAATCAAAGTCTTGGAGAACAATTTGGAAACTTTGCAGGAAGAATTGCCGTTAACGTAATTCCTCAAACTATTGCAGGATTTTCTAGTATGTTAGATATTCCTGGATATTTTGATGCAGAAAGAGCTGCTAATAATGAAATTGTAAAATGGGCTAACCGAATAGAAGAGGGTTCTAGAGAAGACATGCCTATTTATACAGATCCTACAGGAGATACTGCAGATTTGGGAAGTGTTGCATGGTGGTTAGATAGAGGAGCAGGTTTAACTACTTCTATATTATCCTTCTTAGCACAAGGTGCAGGAATGGGTAAGTTAGTTTCTGCAGGAATGAAAGGAATGTCAAATGCTTTACTTGCTTCTAAATTAGCTAAAGCAGTAAATCCTGCTACTATAGATAAAGTAGTTCAAGGAACAGGTACAGTTCTTACTTCAGCAATGTTAAACCAATCAGAAGCTGCATTAGAAGCATCGCAGGTTTATAGTAAAATTTATGATCAAGGATTAGGTAAAGGATTAAGTCCTTCAGAAGCTAAGTTGAATGCAGCCAATGCTGCCGCTACAACTATGAATCTAAACCGTTTAAATATACTATTAAACCTTACTTCTGCTAAAGCTTTTTTGAGTCCTTCTACAATTACAAGAAATATTTTAGAAAAGCCAAGTACTTTATTAAGTAAAGTAGTAAGAGAGGGTGGTCAAGAATCTTTAGAAGAATTAATTAACCTTGTTGCTAGTAAAGCAGGAGAAGCTAGAGGAAACAAAAAAGATTATACCTTTTCAGACGCTCTTAAAGATATGGGCACAATGGAAGGTTTTGAAGCAGCTTTCCTAGGAGCTTTGGGAGGTATGGCTCAAACAACAGGTAGTCATATTTTAGAAGGCACTACTATAGGCCAATTTGGTGTTGACGACGGTACAGGCACTGGACAAAAAATTAGCAAAAGAGCTTTTGAAAAACAAGAGTACGAGAAGCAACAAGAAGTTATTAAAAAATTAAAAGAAGACGGAGTTAATTTTACAGACGCTCTTTATGATTTAAAAGAACAATTTTTATTATTTGATAAAATACATGCTGCAGAAGCAGCAGGTAATACTGATGAAGCAGAACAACTAAAAGAACAGTTATTTGAAAATAAAGCATTAAAAGCTTTTCAAACAGGAACTACTAAAGTTTTAGAAGGATTATATCAAGCAGAAGCAAATAAAGATCCTAATGAAGTAGGCGTAGAAC
>Ga0078894_10001239_pt1 | contig 18824 bp, 19 predicted proteins | sample LauGreSu1BDMLBSD_2_FD_67506 | JGI IMG/M metagenome (GOLD analysis project Ga0078894, IMG submission 67506) | Freshwater lake microbial communities from Lake Michigan, USA - Su13.BD.MLB.SD (version 4) (version 4) | ecosystem: Environmental > Aquatic > Freshwater > Lake | place: Lake Michigan... | reverse complement strand
AAGTCCTTTTCATAGCGTAGAAAAGGACGGTCCGCATCACTGCGGACAAGGAGTTCGCGTAGCGCGAATTGTGTATCGTTGCGCGCGCGGACGCGCTCCACTCACACAATTCACGCTGTAGTAGCGCGGTTCTCGGAGATAAGTCGTTCGCGTAACGCTATTTATGTGAGTGGAGCGCGTCCACGCGCGCAACGCTACATAAATAGCTCTAGAACTCGTCCGCGCCATAACCGAAACACCCTCCTCTGTGCTGGGACGGCGGACTTCCCTTGTCTTTGGTTGAGGTGAGCTCCCTTATTTTATTTTTCAGAATTTGATTTTCGATTTTGATGGTCGACATTTCTTCTTCCATTTCAACGAGTTTGCCTTTGAAGTCATCCACCAGTTGTTGGAGGTTCAGTAATAATTCCAGGGTCGTTTTGTTCTGTTGATGGGTCGTCACTGAACTTTGGGTTGGAACTCCGATGGTTGTCATTGGATTGGGTTGTCTTTCATTGGCCGTAATAAAAGATTTCAATTTTATTAATTTTATTACCTGCGTAATAAAATACCTGCGTATAATAGATACTATGGTCTGCGCCATTTCTTGTGCCATTGCGTTTATTTTCATCGTCGCCAATATTTACTGTTGCGCTTTCTCCCACCGCTCTGGGGGGGTCATCCAGGAATTCACCGCGAAGTTATCACCGGAAAGCCAGCGCAGGTATGCGGTTATTACGCGCGAGAGACAGGGCATTTATTTTATGGGACTGTTTCTCGGGTTCGTGCTGGCGATGATATTGCTAGTGTGCTGCCGGAAGTATTTCCTGGGTTCGCGAGGAGGCAACGCAGGGGCGTTGTGTATGGTGGCGGCCGTCGCCTTTAGCGTGAATTATTTCTATTATATTCTTTCGCCGAAGAGCGATTGGATGGTGCTTCATCTGAAGTCAGGGGAAGAAACGCAGGCGTGGTTGAAGGTATACCGCACAATGCAGTATAATTACCACGTTGGCCTCGTATTGGGTATTTTGGCGGTGGTCGCATTCGGGAATGCGTTATGTTCGCAATAACAACATAAATATATTATCACAACGTATAGTATAACCTGCTTTGAAAAAATGAACTTCTCCTCCTCCTCCTCTGTGGATTTTATGGCCACCTCCCCCGACCAGAAGAACTTTCTGAAGAAGAAGGTTGTTCCTGTGCTTAAGAAGGTGATTCCCGTTGCTGAACGCGTTATTCCCGCCGTCGCTCCATTTGTTCCCGCTCTTCGGCCCGTTGCGGCTGTTATTGGCGCGATTCGTCAGTAAGGCGTGCCCTGCGCCCATTCCGAGAACACTTCCGACGAAAACACGGCGAAACCCCGGCGAAAACCCTATCACATCCCACCCCAATATCGACGAAGATTCGGCGAGTGACCGAGCGGAGCTAAGTGAGTGGAGCGAGCGGTTACGCGAGTGAAACGACCGGCGACGCGAGCCGCGAGCCGCGATATAAAATTGATATTCAAATTCCAATATAAAGCAATCCCAGTGTTTCTTTATATTGACATTTACTGCTACCGTGATGCGCGTCCTCGTCTTCGATACGGAGACAACCGGTCTCCCCCCCAAAAATACCCCTACCAACCGAACCGATAGTTGGCCGTATATCGTTCAATTGAGTTGGGTCATATACAACGATGAAACGAAGCAAGTGGAAGAAGAAAAAGACTACATCATATCTCTCGGAACACATATTCCAATCTCACCAGAGTCTACTGCCATCCACGGAATTACAGGTGAGCTCTCACGAGCACGCGGGGTGTCGATTGATGTCGCGTTGTTTGATTTCAAGATGGCCGCGAACCGATGTGGCCGAATGGTCGCACACAATATCGAGTTTGACAAGAATATGCTGATTGTGGAGTTCTACCGTGCGCGGATATTTAACAGCGTCTTTCCACCATCCGAATATTGCACGATGAAAAATGGGACGTCGTTGTGTAAGCTCGTCAAAGTGTGGAATGACGGAAAGACGTCCCTGAAATTCCCGAAGCTCGTGGAGCTTTATCACGAGCTTTTCGGTGCCGACGCGCCCGCCCCGGAGGGGCTCCACAATGCGAAGGTGGATGTGGACGTGTGTTTGAAGTGTTACGTGAAGATGACGTCGGAGGCGGTAATTGATGATAGTGTAAAATAACAACAATAATAACAATAACAATAACAATAATAATAACAATAATAATAATAATAATATATAAATGCCTCCTAAAAAATCAACGAAGCATTTAACAGCAACAGCTTCAGGTCGAAAATCACCACCAGACGGACTAGGAGCATCAGCTGTTGAACATAGGCGAGTAACCCAAAAATCAAAATGTAAACACGACGAAGAAGATAATCCAATGACACCAAATACGCCGCACCTAAACGAAATGATACGAACACTAGAAAGAGAACAACGCGAAGGAGATGGGCGATTAAAACCGTGGTTTGAAACCGACTTTTTACTTGAGGTCTTACGAAGTCGTCTCAATCCGCCAAGTGAGCGCACGCCGAACCCGAATCCCATTTTTTATGTATTGATTGGACCAGCATCTTCCGGAAAATCAAGTGTGAGAACGCAAATACCCGATTTCAGAACGGGAATGGAACACGCGATTAATCTCGACGTTGACGAAATAAAATTATATGGCAATGACGCCCTTGGTGATACCGTAAGCAAACAAGGCAACCCTATGAAAGCGATTGAAGGGATTCAATTCAAATACAATGAAGTTCTCGCCAAACTTCGCAAACCTGTATTTGAGGCAGCGATGGCATTTGGCGCCGGACATTATAAAAATATTATTTTAGATTCAACCGGTTCAATGAGAGCACTAATAAAAAAATATATGACCGACGCAAAAAGGGTTGGATATACAGTGAAAGTTATCATCGTCCATTCTAGTGAAGAGTTATGTATGACACGTGTGAGGTCAAGAAATGCGCAACTAACAAAGCAAGGACAAGCGACAAGAGTTATTTTTCCGGGTATCGTAAGAAGTATACACGAAACATTTATTAGGAAGGATTTTGCCCGTTATTATGCTACACATCCCGCAGTTGTTTCGAAAACAGATGAACTCTATTGTATTGATAACAACGGTGCGTCACCGATTATTCTTGCGCATAAAACGGTGGGAGGCGAATTAACAGTCTCTCGTGAAAGTCCGATGGTAAATGTCCCTGGAGCATTTTATGGGCTTACGATTGCCGATGCCAGTGCCAGTGCCGGCGCGGGTGCTGCGGCCTCATCTGGAAGTATATCTGGTGGAAAATCGCGAAGAAGACGGCAATATACCGCCAGTCGCGTCAATAAAAATACAATGCGTACTCGACGCGATTATTGAATCGTGTGTGTAATATACATTATTCTTCATCCGTGTCGTAAAGTGACGACGACGCGACCGTCGTTGATATCGTCGTTGTGAAATAGATATGGACCCGTTTCATTTTACGCAGGAAATCCGCGGTGACCAACCATTCTATTTTTGTTTTGTCAGCGTATTCCTTGATTTTCGGTTTTACGGAACAAATTCCGCATTGTTGTGTTGGCCGATGATCGGATGCCCCATACGGCCAGAAGTTTGCGCGAGTAGTGAGTAAATACAAAACGCGCGCTGGTGTCATATATTCCAATATCCGCGCGGTGCGACGCTGGTCAGAGACACTGATGAACGCATTCAACATTCCAACATTTACCGAAGAATTCACTGATTGCCAGTATTCATAACCAGGAAACGCGAGAGATATTGTGTGCTTGAATAATCGTCGCCATTCGGCAAATGTTCCACACGCAACCACGTCATCCGAACGGGAGTAAAGAAGAGGCCATAGATATAAGTTCACGATGTCGATAACAGTTTCGTTACGGAAGAAAGGAGTTGAATTATCGTCGTTGTATACAGGACAACACACCTCGCCTGCGCGTGGTCTCAAGTATTCGCGTTTATCGCGCGTCATTTCACAATCTAGCCACGGATTATATTGTGAAAGCTGTTGATAAAGCGGAGTCGTTGGATGTGGAACTTCGTTGATGACGCGGAATCGAGTATTGTCGTTGAGGAGGCTTGATTGAGCATTTTCGTAGATAGAGAGAGCTGGAGGGAACTGAAATCGACGTTGTGTGGTCCATATCGCGACGGGGTGCGCGAAGATTGATGACGTTAGTGCGGGCGCGGCTTCTTTCTGTGATGGCGAAATACGAAACATTTTCTTATTTGTAACTCACGCTAAAATAAGAAAAGAAATTCAATTTTGCTCCGCCACCGCGCTCACGATGAGCAGAATTCACAGATATCCTCCTCCTCCGCCACTCCCCCCGCCGCCGCCTTCTCCGGCTCCACCGTAAACTGTTGCGCCTGGTGTTTCGCCTTCCGGCGTAAGTAATACACTCCCGTTTTCAGCCCCTTACTCCACGCATAAAACAGCATCGATGTCAAAATATTATAATTCGGCTCTTCCACCCATAAGTTCATACTCTGGCTCTGGCAAATAAAAGCACCGCGGTCAGCCGCCATATCAATAATGTGTCGCATCGGCATCTCCCATACCGTCTTATACTTCAATTTCAGTGCGTCAGGCAATCCGTCAATATATTGGACGCTCCCCTGGTTCGCGATAATATTCGTCTTCACGCGCTGATTCCACAATCCAATCTCAATAAGGTCGCGTATCAAATACCGGTTCACCATAATGAATTCCCCTGCGAGGGTCCGGCGGGTATAAATATTACTGGTAATCGGTTCAAAACATTCATTATTCCCGAGGATTTGAGAGGTGCTTGCGGTAGGCATCGGGGCGAGGAGCAGCGAGTTCCTCAAGCCGTGTTTCTGGATTTTGGCTTTCAGGTCGGCCCAGTCGTATTCTCTCTTTCGATAGACGGATGGTCCGAAACTCGCAGGGTCGACGCCCCACATATCAAACTGGAGGATTCCTTGAGATGCGGGGGAACCGGGGAATGTTTCGTATGCTCCATATCGCGCGGCGAGTGTCATTGACGCCTTAAGTGCTGCGTAATAAATCGTTTCAAAAATCTCTCGGTTGAGGACGCGGGCTTCTTCGCTGTGGAACGGAATATTCATCATCATAAATACATCCGCGAGACCCTGGACGCCGAGTCCGATGGGACGGTGGCGCAGATTGCTTGTCCGGGTTTTTTCTGTTGGGTAATAATTAATATTGATAATTTGGTTCAGGTTATCTACGGCGAGGGCGGTGATGCGTTCGAGCTCTGAGAAATCCATAACTTTGGATTCTTCAAGTATAAATTTGTTCAACGCGATACTCGCCAAGTTACACACCGCCGTTTCATTTTCATCGGAATACTCCATAATTTCAGTACATAAATTACTGCTCTTGATAGTTCCGACGTTCTTCTGATTGCTTTTTTTATTGGCAGCGTCTTTGAATAAAATATATGGCGTTCCCGTCTCCATTTGACTATCCAAGATTTTCAACCATAGGTCGCGCGCCTTGACTTGTTTTCTCGCGCGCCCTTCGCGTTCGTATCTCTCGTATAACGCTTTGAAATCGTCGCCATATACATTCGCTAGACCCGGGCATTCGTCCGGGCAGAAATACGACCACATATCCGCGCCTGTGCCCGCGCCTGTGCCTCGCACACGTTCCATAAACAAATCCGGTACCCACAGCGCATAAAACAGGTCGCGCCCTTTCATTTCCTCGTCGCCGTGATTCTTCTTCATCTCCAAGAAATCCTCAATATCGGGATGCCACGGTTCCAAATAAATCGCGAAACTTCCATTGCGTCGCCCCCCTTGGTCGATATACCTCGCGGTATTGTTGTATACGCGTAACATCGGAACGATGCCGTTGGATGCGCCATTTGTGCCGCGAATATGCGACCCCGATGCGCGAATATTATGGATATGAAGCCCGATACCACCCGCGTGTTTGCTGATTTTAGCGCAATCTTTCAGTGTATCAAAAATCCCATCAATACTGTCGTTTTCCATCGCAATGAGGTAGCACGAACTCAATTGAGGGCGCGGTGTGCCTGCGTTGAATAATGTCGGCGTGGCGTGTGTCATATACTTCTGCGACATTGCGTCATATGTATTCTGGATGTAGACAATGGTTTCGTATACCGTGCGCGTGTTGATGCGCTGACAATGAATCCCGAGAGCAACGCGCATCCACATATGTTGGGGGCGCTCTACAATCACGCCATTTACACGCATCAAATACGACCTCTCCAGGGTTTTGAATCCGAAATAGTCGATGAGATAATCCCGCTGATGTTGGATAATTTGTTCGAGTGCTTCGTGAACGAGATATGGCCCGGGGCCAGGCGCAGTCCCGTTTCTAGGAGTATCTATGATTTCGTGGAGGAAATCCCAGAGTTGTTTGCTGATAATCGGACAATGCTTATTGTGTGAGTCGCGGTATTCATATAACGCGCGCATTGCTTCGTAAAACCCGCCTGGAATATTCTTGTGCGCGTTAGAGACAATAATATACGACGCGAGGGTCCCGTAATCTGGGTGCTGGACCGCCATCATTGCGCATTGCTGGGCGGTGAGTTCGTCTATTTTCGTGGTAGGGATTCCGTCATAGAGCTGGTCGATGATTTTGATAACGAGAGTAGTATAATTTACGCCGGTGATGCCGGCTTCTTGACCGAGCATCTTTAGGCGTGCGAGGATTTTATCAAACGCGACAATCTCTCGTTCGCCGTTTCGTTTAAGGACATACATGTCTTCTGACGCAGACGCAGACATCTTATATTCTGTTCTATACTATATATTATACATCGGTGGTTTAAACCTTTTCTCTCCTATACATAACACAAAGCCAGAATAATGAAATATTGTAAAGAATATATCGGTTTGTTTGTCCTCGTCATCGCGGTTGTCTTTGCGGGGCCGTTTATTGACGCCATCCACGATTTAAGCGCCGTCACTGGCCACGCAGCGGGCAAAAAGCGCGAAGGATTTGCCGCCGACCGCGTTCCATCCGGTGAATATCCGCGCGAGGTAGACGAGCCGCTCCTGTATCCCGTATACCCAAAGAAGGAGGGTCCGGAATATGGTGTCGTGCTTCGAGAAAATGACTCCACGAATAATTCCAAGTTATACCCGGTCGCTGCGAATCTGAGTAGTTACGACCAGGCTACCAACAATGTGCGTGATTGGGTCACGCCAGATAACGGGTCGTGTAAGCCTGCGGGGATGTGCGGGGCATTATACGCACCTAAAGCGCCGGCCGAATATAAGGTCCCGGACCCACTTCCTTTGAACCACCCTGCGCGGAGGGTGGGGTTTTATGCGGTGGGATGAATGACCGAACGATACAATAAAAATAAATGAATGCTACATTTTTATTGTTATACCTTATTCTCATCTATTTCAAGGTCATTTATTTTAAAACAGCTGATAAGGACATCAGATGGCCGTCCTTGCGCTGCGTTTCCAGTGCCTTTGCCGCCGCTGTATTTTTTAGTATAATTACTTCTCTGATTCTGATGATTCACTGCCATTAACGTCGCCATATTCGTCGCCGTAGCTGCGGCGGATTCTTCTGTTAGTAGTATCGCCGTATCCAGTTTCACGATTTTAACGAATTCCGAGCCACCACCTCCTCCCGCCCCCGGCGACCCAGCCGGCTTCTTTTTCGGCGCGCGATGCTCATACCCCGTCTCTCGTTCTTCTTCAATCGTCGCCCAAACCTTCTCAAGCACTTTCACCGCCTCCGAGAACCAAAGTCGGTTGCGATGGACGAGAACGCAACTATATTCGTCGAGGTACCAGTAAATGGTCCGCACCCAAATATTACGCGCACATTCGTGTTTGGCGAATACCGCCGCCTCCCATTCCGCGTATTCTTCGTCCCCCGTCGTCACGCCAATCGGCGCGTATTCATATAACTGTATCGGCTGCGATACATACCCCTGTTGCGTCAATGCCGGCGCGGTTTGAAACCAAAGGATTCGGCCTTTTTCATTTCCACTAGATGTGTATCCAGAGACGCCATTGGTGTCCGCGAGGTATTCCGCCTCACTATCGTATTCCTTGAATCGGGTCTCCACGAAATCACATTCGTCCAGGTCACACACCTCCATTTGAATCTGGGTTTGAATCCAGTATTCTTCCTTGGGGCTGCCCGTAATCTCTCGATTGAAGATATTCTTGATTTCTACCATTCGGCCATAAATGGGCGACGCGGGGTCCACATTGATTCCGTCTGGTGATGCGCCGATGAAGGGATAATTGTCGTGTTGGATACACCCGAATTCGCCCAGTCTGGTTTTATTCCGGTATTCATAAACCATTACGGTTACGGGTTCATACCGTTGACCCCAGTGAAGGGGGGAATTCACGGAACCTTGGAGCGGACCGGCGGAAGTAGTATCGGTGCCCGCGGCGGCAGCAGCGCTGTAGTTCTTACACTTTTCATAGATGAGCTGATTCACCGACGCCTGCGACCCGAATGCTTTAGAAGCGGCGCTTGCGGTGATGAGATTATTGCGCCGCGCATACCACTCCGGTGTTCGTTGGTCAGGTTGCGGCTTTTCGCGCAAGATTTGTAGTTTCCGGGTCATCATCTCGGTGAAGACACCTGAGGTGAAATCCGTGGACTCGATGACGCAATAGGATTCGGATTCGTCGCTACGAGACGGAGCGATTTCCTTGTAAAATCTCTCGAAGATTTCATTATATAACTCTTGGATATACACTTCGAGGACTTCATTTAACGCGTCTGCTTCCGCCGCAGTGGCGCTAGAGAAATTCGACCTCACCGGCGTTAATTCTTCGAAGTGCTGGCATAAATAGCTGTCAATCCATGTTCCAACGACTTCTTCTGTATCGAAATCCTCGCGTTTGAATTCCAGTATATTCTCTCGCGCAATGTCGGCCAGTTCATCAAGCGCGTCGTTGATAATGGTCTCTCTATCTTCATCGGTTGGAAGGACGGAATACGGCGCGGCGACGTCTGCTTCTGCGCGTGTGTCGGTGTCGGTGTCGTAATCGCCGCCACTATGGTTGTCATTATATTCGCTATCAATGATTTTAGCATTTTGCTCTTGAACCATCGTCACATATACAATCAATAGAAAATGCGTTTATATTATTGTTTGTTATGAAGAATAATATAATGTTAATCAATTTATTATTATATTCGCGTATAGTAGCATTCGATTACTCTAATCATCCAATAATCTATTAGGTTTCATATGGTCGGTGCTGGTTTACTCCCCGCGACCATCCATAAAGGCGTGATTTATTTATTATTCGGCCGTGAAAATGAACTCAACGATACACCTGGTTGGGCTGATTTCGGAGGTGGGTCGAAATCAAATGAGACGACATTAGATGTCGCTACGAGAGAAGGTAGTGAAGAACTAAATGGTCTTTTGGGTTCACAGACCACGTTAAAAAAGGTTGCGGTAAGGCATAAAATCGCCGAGTTGAAATACCACGAATACACCACCATCGTGTTTAAAACTGAATACGACGAAAAATTAGAAGAATATTATTTGAATAATTACAAGTTCTTCGAGAAATATTTGCCGGGCGCAAAGAAAAATCCGCATAATGGCCTCCTTGAAAAGTCAGAAATCAAATGGTTCACGTTTGCTGAACTGCGGAGGGCCCGTGGGAAGTTTAGGTCATTTTACCGGAATATGGTAGATATTATTTTGGAACACGAAGACGAAATCACGCGGAAACTTCGTAAGCCGATTTGTGGGCCGCGATGTAGTTTCAAAGTGGCGCGGGGCGGAGCAAAGAGGGGTGGCAATAGTCGGCGGCGTTATAGAATGAAAACTTCATCGCATCGGAGAAATCGTTCTTTGAAAAAATCGACGTAAATTAATCGGCTGCGGCTGCGGCTGTGGCTGCGGCTGCGCCTGCGGGCACATTGTCCGCCGCCAATTTCCGCTTCTTCGACATACTCGTCGTAGGTGCGAGTGATTTCAATGTAGATTGACGCTTTTCACATCGTTTAAGCGTGAATTTTTTAAACCCCGCATTATAAATCAAACACGGAATGCTTGTGATGAGCCCGGTTGTCTTATCATAAATGACATCCTTCGCTCGCATTAATTTCTTTTGTTCTAACGCTGCGACAAGAAACTGATACAATCCGGTGATTTCTTGGTCGCTGTGATTTTCTTTATTCCCGTGTCGTGTAGCAAACTCTTTTAGTTTACACACTTTTGCGGATTTATCTAACTTGTTCCACGGGTCGCTTTTAGTTGCGTTCTTTTCGTTTTCAAGGATATTATCAATGTTCGGGTTGGTCGCAATATCCGGTTTCAGCATACCATAATTGCCAGTGAGGAGCATATTTTTGTAATTGATGTTTTTAAGTGCGGCGTCATCAGGTTCGTTCGCGGCGATGGCGGTGGGCGCAGGCGCAGGCGCAGGCGCAGGCGCAGGCGCAGGCGCAGGCGCAGGCGCAGGAGTAAGCGTTTCAGTTGCAGCGGCAACGACAGGCAGTTCAGTAACAGCGGCAGCGGCAGTAGCAGTAGCAGTGGCAGTGGCAGTGGCAGCGGGAGCAGATTTACGAGGCATTGTAAGTAGTATACATAATATACAAAGATGACTTAAAGTTGTTTTTTGTATAGTATGGTGAAAAATATTGTGATGAGCATCAATTCGAAGCATTTCAAAAAAAATTGAAATGCTTTTTCTACAATCTATCAAATACAGCGTATCAGCAAATCAACGAATCAGCAATGAGCAGTGAACTGTTAGTCAATCAAGCCGGCACAATCCAGAACCTTCAATTTCTTGGATTTACGAATACCAGCGCGTGGGGAGAACTTATCGACAACTCAAACGACGCCGGAGCAAAGGAGGTGATAATCGGGATTTTCAAATGGAGTGATGAAGACGGGAATACACACTATGGATACTACATCGCGGACGATGCATCGGGAATGACAAGACAGAAACTCCGCGAATCGTGCAGAGTGAACAACCCACAAAGCATCAACGGTCAATCATCATTTGGTGACAAGAGCGGACGATTCGGTGTGGGTGGTTCGGCCGCATTGAATGTGATTTCAAAAACGTCGTCGGGCTCCATCCAAAAAATCACGAGGTCAATGGAATCTCGCGACCTTTTCGCAATCAAAGTGAATTACAACACTGACGAATCGTTACCAACGGCGCATGAAGCTTCCAGACGACAGGAAGAATTCTGGTTGCGTTTGGCTGTTCGGCCATCTGGAACTGGTACCCTCATCATCGGCGAGGTCGACGAAGCGACCTATGCGGAAATACAGCATCTGATGACCGACAAAACAATTCACGGTTTGCCGTGGTATATCGCGGATACGTTTCATCACAAGATTGAGGCCGGGCTAACCATCGGTATACGCGCCATTGATGATACCGCTGCCGCTCCTACAGTTGTGGTTCCATCATTTAATTCGTCTGGTTCTCTTGATGACGCGAGAGTCACTCGCGAGTCGCACGATGTCCTGATTCTCAAAGACAAAACAACTGGCGAAATCAGATTCGCGGAACGCGATGATGGCGGTGACGAGTTCGTGCGTTCACTGCCATTGAATACCAAGGCCAAGCTCAACACCAAATGGAATTCACTACGACTTGACTCATACGTCATCATTGGAATCGTTCAAATTGACCTTGCATTTTCGCAGGAATGGGACGAGATACACGGCGAACAAACTCGCGGTCAATTTGAGACGGGCAAACTCGCCGACTTCAGAGAGAAGACCATCGTGAGACGATACACGCGCAGTGGCAGATGTGTTATCAGCTTTCCCACGCCGAAACGAAAACAAGGCGACAAGGCAGCGTATCCGTTTCACGAAAATGTCATTCAAGAAATCGTGATGCCTGCAACCGAAGTCTCCGACAAGATTTTCGGAACACAAGTCAACAAGTCGCTGCTGGACGAAAAGAAGATTCACTCGGAACTCAAAAAGCTCATCGACCATCTGTCGAACGTGTTTTCAGACCGTCTCTACAAGAAGAACGTGCCGGAAGCACAAAGAAAGAAGAAGAGCCGGGCGTCCGATGATGCTACAAGCGTCGCGAGCGATGATACAGAGTCTGTCTTTGACGATGATGCTGCGTCATTGTCATCGTCAATGAGTGTTCGTTCTCACGCTCGTCGTGCTTCTGCTTCTCCTGCTGTTGCTGGTGGTGGTGCCGCTACAGTGAAGCAACCCAAAAAGACCGCAGTATCATCAACAGTGTCATCACAGCAAAAGCCACCGCAGCAGGAGCAGCAGGAGCAGAAGGAGCAGCAGGAGCAGCAGGAGCAGAAGGAGCAGCAGGAGCAGCAGGATGAGGATGTCGCCATCGCTGCCGCCGCCGCCGCCGAACAACCACCTGTTATATCCAATGTGCCATCACACACTGCGTTGCGTATCACTCGTTCGACTGGACTTACATACCTCGCAACATTATACGAGGAACAAGACTCCGCCCAAATGGTTGTGCTGATTGATGAGCTCATCCGCGAACAACAAGACCGTATGTCACGAACCCAAGTGGATGTGTTCCTGATGTTTATGCAGCCCGCCGACAAGTATCGGATGTTGACACACTTGTTGGAAAGGGGGTCGCCGGATGACTTTATGAAAGGAGGCAGCACGTTGTATAACGTGTATCATCAGTATTACTCGGAATAAATACAAATCATACGGGGATGGGGATACAAAAATGAAAAAGAAAAGAGAAGAGAAAAGAGAAAAGATAAAAGAGAAAAGAAAAAAGAAAAAAAGAAAAAGAAAAGAAAAAATATTTTTTTACAATGGTCGAATCAATCCAGATGTGCGAATTGGTGGCACGGTAAACGTAACAGGGGAATCACGTGGCTGGATGATGGGCATCGGCAATGACGACTTAGGTTTCGGCGCAGGGCAGCGATTGAAGTTCGTGGTGTTGCCATTGAACGCGTTGATGTTCAGAGAGAACTTCGCGTCGGGGGCAGCGGCGGCGGAGGCGGTGGCGCAAGACACGCAGAAAGCAGCAGAGGGGTTCAAAGACATTTTATGATATAACGCAATATTTTTTATTTATATCATATGCGCCGCAATCACCGACCGACCCCATCATCAACGAATAAATTGAAATCCTTTTTCTAATTCTATAAATGTCATCAATCGAACAGACACGACGCGACACGACACGACACGACACGACAATAATGAACCTCTTCATTCTCTCGCTTGACCCAGCCAAAACCGCAGAATATATGATGGATAAACATATCGCTAAAATCATCCTAGAAGCAGTCCAGATGTTGTGCACTACCCAGCGCCTTCTCCTTCTTCAGACTTCTACCGAATGCGACCCTTGCGTATACAAAATCGCACACAAGAATCATCCTGTCACCATTTGGTGCCGCGCAGCCCAAGCCAACTTCATCTGGACCCTCGACCTCATCGACGCAATGCACACCGAATGGAAGTATCGTTACGGACACCCAGCACACAAGGAACACAAATCTTATAGCGTAGCCAAGTATTTACGCAGGAATATCCCGCCCGCCGCGGCATTTGAGCGCGTGAAAATCGCAGATACAATGACACCATTCGCGCTTGCGATGCCGGACGAGTTCAAGGTCCGTGTCACCACCGACAACCCAGAAACCGCGACAGCGACAGCGACCGGCACCAGCCACGGCCACGACATCTACGACGCGGTCGCATCCTACCGGAGTTATTATTTGTCCGAACCGAAGCGCCGGATTGCGAAATGGGCGAAACTGCGCGGGATGCCGGTATGGTATATGCGCGGACTTCGGAAGGTGGAGGGGAGCAGGCCGCCGAAATTGGTTCTGCGACGCAGTGGAGGCGCGTGAACTCGCGCGAATATTTAGTATTTTTTATTGTATTGTATTGTATTGTATTGTATTGTATTGTATTGTATTGTATTGTATTGTATTGTATTGTATTGTATTGTATTGTATTGTATTGTATAATGAAGAAAATCGATATCATCGGCAAACGTAACCAGGATAAAATGAAACAAATGGCGGACCCTGACACAGTCATTGAGAGAAAGAAACGGGGCAGGGTGGTGGCCGCGCTTCCCGAGGAGATATACGACATATCTCAATCTCTCGTTCTTACGATGTTAAAAGAATCCGTTGCGGACAAATCTCTCGGCGTGTCGTCTGCCGCGTCTACCGCGTCTGCCGAAGTCTTGTTCCGAGAGATTGATGCAAAAAGGAAGGCGTATATTTATCAGGATAAACATCACAAAATCTATGACCCGCGTTATACAGTCACCACGGACCGAATTGTCGAATTGTTGGTCGGCGCGGAACTTTTATGCCACTACTGCCGAGAGATTTGCCAAGTCGCATACAAGGAATCGATGTGTAGGCGACAATGGACCTTGGATCGAATCGATAATAACTACGGTCATAATGATACAAATGTAGTTATTGCGTGTTTGGATTGTAATTTGAAGCGTGGAACAATGGACGCCGAGAGATTTCGGTTGGGAAAGCAGTTTACGTTTCGGAAGGTGGAATGATATATAAATTTTATAGATATATATAAAGCACTAATAAACAAACCCGAATTATAAAGATGGTTCGGAAATTAAGTATGAAACGGAAACATATGAGTAGACGAATGAAATCCAAATACAGGATGAAACGCACAAAGAATATTATACGTAAAAATCGGAGTCGGAAGGTAGGGGGTGGATGTGGAAGTTCGACAGCGTGCAGCACACAACCAGAATACACACTGCATAACCTAGTATTTAAACCTCAGTCAGATAATCTTAGCACTTGGGATGTAATGAACGGAGTGAAAATCGAACGTCATATTGATGCAAGCACATCAGCCGGTTTTAAAGTATTGATAGAAAATGATGTAAATGATTCGGGTGTTAATGGTTTAATGAATTGGTTTGATACACAATATATGCCTGCAAATGTTAGCGAAGATGAAAAATCGAAATTTGACGTTGTATTGAGATTAGATATAGAAATAAGTAACCCTTTTAAATTGGACGAGAGTCAGATAACCTTTTCAAGTTTACATCAACCAATAGTAGTTTCACCGTTATTATATTTATTAATTATCAGTTGTATAGGGAATATCACGTATGAGAAATCTATAATATGGTTGATTAAACATTATAGTTTAATGAGACCACGTTGTATCCAAAAAACCCTGGTATATCCAGAAATTCCGCTTTACCGGAACACTCCGCAAAATGTTACCCTCAATTATATTTTATTGGGGAAATGCTTAAACGTTGTGTTTCCAAGAATCCAGTTGATACAAATATTTTGAATGAACAACTATATATTTTAATGTTGTTGTTATCAAAAGACCAATTGTTACTAGAACGATTTGATTACGATTCCACAACAAAACTTCATGCATTGACCAGTATAGGTGAAGCAATACAACAATTTAATCAAAAAAAATTGCAGTCAAGTTTTTCAGCGACATTATCAAAAATATCAGAAATACATACAATGATGAATGAAATAAACGAATACAAAACAAAACATTATCTCACCGAAGAAAAATTGAGTACTCAAGAACAGGTGTTACCAGATATGTTAGAAAGTGAGATTACGAGAATGGTCTCGTTAAGTCGTGAAATAAATCACGATGCAAAAAAAGAGCTTGATAAAATGGAACAAGATAGGATTGCGAAGGAACAAATAGATAGAGACCGTCAACGATATTTTGATGTTTTTAAACTTGCCCAACAAAAAAAAGATGATGAAGAAGCAGCACGTATAGATTTTGCTCAGCGTAATAAAGATCGCCCTGTTGTAAATGTTGAACCGGAACAAATGTCACAATTACAACAACAATATGTATTATTTTTACAGGGGTGTAAACCAAAAACCGTAACAAAGTTAGATAGTGGTAAGAATTTATATACCGAACTTATGGAATTATATCAGAATCCTAGTAGTATTAAAAGTTATGTACAAACGATACAACCTGTTGGTATTGATTTTCTTATGGATTTTAAATCCCAATTTTGTAGAGAAAATCAAATGGAATTTGCCTTTTTAATAAATGAAACTAACAGCCATTATAAGTTTCAAATTTCTCACGTAACAGAACATAACGAATCATCTGATAATAGGCCAATCCTTTTATTATCTGAGTTCGTTAATGATGAATCGAAAAAGAGAACGTTAAACGAAATTTTTGAACGATATAATATGATAATGGATTCGGTATATGTATCCCCTTTATCGAAGAGGACGGTGAATCACGCACGTCATTACAACATTTATAAACGCAAATTTCTAGTCGATAGTCCAACACAATCTGGTTCTGTTAGGATGTTTAATGATACCGGTTTTAATATATATCTTTATAAATGCGGCCAATAACAATAAACAGTTTTCTAGTAAAGAGTTCATCGTAATAAAACGATATACCGCAATTGCGCATCTATGACTACCAACTTACGCATACAACTTACTATCTTCCACATTCCGTGTCACCTCTTTAATGAACTTGTCCGCATCCAGCAACTCGTTGATATTCTCCGCCCAATTTTTCCGATACCGAAACAGGAACCCCACCAATCCCGCCATCGTAATCGTCTTTTGATGGATGTGGACGTAGAACTTGTCAAACTCGCGGTCGATTTCCTCCGCGGTGAGTTCCTCCTTTCGCATCATATCACGGAACAGATGCTTGACATCCGTTTTCTTCGGGTAGTTCATATGAATAATCATATCCGTGCGCCCCTGTCGCAACAACGCGTGATCCAGATTTTCCGGATGATTCGTTGTAATAAATGAAATGAGGCCTTTCCGGAAAAACACACCGTCCAACAAATTCAAGAGGTTACTAAATGTGAAACTGCTCTTGTTTTCGGTGGTGCTCGTGCGTTTCTCAAAGAGACAATCAATATCTTCAAAAAGGAGGACGGACTTGGGCGGAATGTCGCGGAAGGCGGCGAGGGCTGTATTGTTATCCACGTCGTGGTTGATGGAGAAGATACACAAGTTATACCCGATTTCTTTACACATCGCCTTGATGATGCTCGTCTTGCCGCTACCAGGTATCCCCGTCAGGAGATAGTTCTTCTTATACGGAATCCCGAACTCGTCGTATTCTTTCTCCTTCTTCAAGAAATCCATAATATCCGCGCGGAATTTCTGTTTCAACTTCTCGTCAAAATAAACTGTGTCCAATGTGCGTGATGGGATTTTGTTATAGCGCATCCACTCGCCGTATTTTGACATCACGAACACGTGAAGTTTGGTCTCGTCGCATTCGTTGTTTTCGAGGAAGTTGTCGCTTTCGCGGTAGAAATGGTGGAATACTTGCGGTGAATCTGTGCGAATTGTCATATATTCAAACTTCTCCGCGCCGTCGTGTGTTCCCACAGTGTTATCTTCTTGATGGTAATAAAACAAAAACTCGGCCGTTTGTGCGGGGTCTGTCTTCGTTGCTGGGATGGTGTAGGTATACTTGTAATCACCGTATCCCATATGCGCATAACAGCAGTCGTCCTTGTCGTATTTGTAGGGGCGACGGCGGAGTTTGAGGGGAATTATGTCTGTGCCTACGCAAACGACGTTTTGTATTGTGTGATACATATATAGTAATATTTGATTGATGACACCCGGTGTATTGGTATAATACTCGTATTGACCTTCTGGCATCTTTTTGAGGTCAATCACGATTTTGCTTGTTGTCGTTGTAGGTTCATCGTCACTCGAAGATGCACTTTCATTATTTTTACTGGGACAGCTGTTCGGGGAAATCGAGTCGGCGCGTTCGAGAGACATTATGACGTCAAGGTTGATATATCATAACGTAATGTGTTTATATCCCATAACTAAACCTGTGAAACAGGGTATAAACCTAAACAGGTTTAAATACTTTCCCATTATGGTTATTACACGAAACTTCCCCGAATATCCATTCGATGCTTGCCTGTATTCAACCCCCCAAAGACACCGAGTTCGGCCCGGGGCACACACACGCACCCGCACTCGCACCCGCGCTCGCCCTCGCTCACGGAACCAGCCTTTATAACACACAAAATGACCTTCTGCTTCATAAAGTCCTGCGTTTTTATAACGAAAATGACGGCAAACATATGGAAACAATGCTTTCTGTCATTAATGGGGGGACCAATATTTCGTTGCGTATTATGGACTGGTTCGTCACCAATTATTCCAAGAAACATTATACAGTATACGACCTTGTCGGAACGACGACCGCCACTGCCGCCGCCGCCGCCGCCGCCACCCGTCCGAAACGGTTCAAAGTCTACGTGGATTATAAACTGAAACTCCGTGCGTATTCTAAGAAACGGTTTGACCCATTTTGCCGATGGGACCGCATTAATGTCCCGCATAAAAACGGCACGATGTATATCCAGACGACGTTAGGGCAACTGAATTTCTTTAAATGGGCGATAGAAAATGAAGTGCTGCGATATATTCAGGAGAATTATACAGCGATAGAAACGGATATGAATATTCGGAATAACACCACACGTAAACTGGCGAAATCGCATCAGACGTCGTCGGCTACGGTGGATGGGTTCGTCCTCGCCTCCGGGTTCGTCGTCGCCTCCGGGTTCGTCGTCGCCTCCGGCTCCGACGCTAACTCCTCCTGCGCCTCCAACCACTCCGTCCCCTCCGGGTCCTCCGTAGTCTCCGGCTCCGTAGTCGCATCCAAAGCGAAAGTAGGCGCAACCCCCGGCGCAACCAATAGCATCCCGTCGTTGGGGGGAGGCGGTGTCAAACACCGCAAAAAGCGCGAGGAGCTGTCATCGTCGGCGACGAAAAGCATTAAGAAGGAGTTTGTTGATATAGTGATAACGTTCAATTAACTTGCTCGTTGCTCGGCCTCGC
>Ga0078894_10001237_pt1 | contig 18828 bp, 37 predicted proteins | sample LauGreSu1BDMLBSD_2_FD_67506 | JGI IMG/M metagenome (GOLD analysis project Ga0078894, IMG submission 67506) | Freshwater lake microbial communities from Lake Michigan, USA - Su13.BD.MLB.SD (version 4) (version 4) | ecosystem: Environmental > Aquatic > Freshwater > Lake | place: Lake Michigan... | reverse complement strand
TCATTACCGTTAGAATCATACTCATACCACCGCTCATAACCGTTTGAGTTTCTAAAATGAGTCTCATTACCGTTAGAATCATACTCATACCACCGCTCATAACCGTCTGAGTTTCTAAAATGAGTCATATTACCGTTAGAATCATACTCACTCCATGATTCATAACCGCTTGAGTCTTTATAATGAGTTAATTTACCATTGGAGTTATACCACCGTTCGGTACCGTAAGAATCATATACAATTCTTGATTCTTCTTTTAGCTTTTTACGCTTTTCGTATTCTTTGAAGTAGTTCATGCTTCCTTTAGATTAGGGTTTGGAATTTTATTTTCATCTTCATCGTACCACCACTCATTTCCCTTTGAATCTTTCTCATACATGCAATTACCATTGGAATGAAACCACCATTCAAGACCATCACTGTCTTTTCCAGAAACTCGTTTTCCATTGGAATCATACTCATGCCACACTTCATAACCCTTTGGATATTTCCGGTGAATTTCATTACCACTAGAATCAAACCATGCTTCATAACCATCCAAGAACTTCTCATAAGTGAGCTTACCCTCAGAATCATAACGCTCTTCACACTCATTTGGTCCTTTGACAAGAGTGAGTTTACCGTCATCGTTGAACCACTTTTCACATCCCTTTGAATCCTTAACGTAAATCAAGTCGCCAGTGGAATTGAATAGTAGTTCATAACCATTTGAGTGCTTCTGGCGAGTTGTATTACCGTTAGAGTCGCGCCATTCTTCACGACCATTTGAAAATTTTATATAAATTTTGTTGCCGTATTCGTCATAACCTTTTTCCACACCATCTGAGTCTTTATAATGATTTGCATTACCGTTAGAGTCATACCAATATTCATAACCGCTTGAGTTTCTACTATGAGTTAGATTACCGTTAGAATCATACTTAAACCACTCTTCATGGCCCCATGGATACTTCTTATGAATCACTTTACCGTTTTCGTCTCTTGTAATAATTGTTTCAGTCATGAGTGTTAGAGATTGGTTGCTTGTGTATTCTAGAACGGCCTTAGATGGTTTTGAGGTGCTACTGTGACACTTTGGGAGGTGGTCTAGAGTACCTATAAACACAAAAATAGTACCTCTTTTGAAAAGGTGCTATGAGTGTGTGATTTAATTTTATTTTAAATTAGTAGCCGCCCAGGGTATCGAACCCTGCCAAAGGCCCTAATCTGGGGCAAAGGTATTATAAGCACCCTCTGAACACCTGTTCTGACGGCCAATGAATCTTAAAGTAGTTTAGTAAACTTTTTGAATTTAGTCAACTACTTTAAGAACGAGTAATGAAATGATTAAGACTCTATCTCATCACTCTTTAAGTTTCTATCTTAATTGATAGAGAGAGGTTCTTCTTCACATTTCAGTTTCGGCATCAAAAACGTCCAGAGCTTCCCGAACGTCATCGGCAGATTCAGAATTGGAAAGGTGAACCAGAAGTTCAGTTACTGGATTGGTGTCCACGAAATCAGATGCCATTTCCATTTCCACTGCATTGTTCATAATGTGACCTTTAATTGTGAGAGGTTTGTTACAATTAGACTTTGACTTCCTCTCCGCCCTCCGTTTCACTAAAGGGCGGAGATTCCTACTAAAATAAGCTTAATTGTTTAAACTTATTTTCTCGGTGGGTTGACGCTTCACTGGATGTTGCTGTTTTAGAAACAGTCTTACACGCTCCTCCACGTCCGTTTAATGTCTCCGAATGCCCTCCGGCGACTAGACTATAAAACTTTTACATTTTATAGTCAACACCCTTGGCAGGATTTGAACCTAGCGACATTCCGGGTAGAAACCGGCTACTCTATCCTGGCTGAGTTACAAGGGCATGTGAATACAATAATAACACCTCATACAATTTATATAGTAGGTAAGGTAAGAACTAATCCTACCTTAACTCATCATAAGTTAAACTATAGAAGTAATCTCATAGTTAACTAAACTCAGTTCATCTTCATCATCAGAATAACCAACCTGAAGATTTACAAGGTCTTCGTAGTCAACACCAAGATAGCGTTGAGCGAAATCTTCATAATCGTCATGGAGTAAAAAAGAAAATTTAGCCATTGAACCTCCATTTGATTGATTATCCTTTGAACTTATGTAGTTTAACCGAAAAGCGTGGTGAAGTCAAGTGGTCGTGTGCCAGTTTAGAAACTGGCACAGTTAAACATCAAACACCTTCTCTGAAAGAATGAGCTGATCTAGAGTGCGATGCTCCCATTCTTCTAGAGTTTTGAAGCCTTTGATGAAATTATAGGTTTCTGTCCATCCAAGACTTGTATATTGGAGCATTTCCAGATCATTCATTGCAGAGTAATCAAATTGTTTGTTCATTTGTTTTTTAGTTGGTTGATTGAACATAATAATGTTCTAACTCTATTTTACGTATAGCTTTTGGGATACCTATCAACCATTTGTGAATATCATCCGTAACTTCTAGTGGTTTAATCCAGGTCCAATTGTTAATCATAGGCCATTTATAAATGATCTTAAATTTTGTTATAGGGACTTGACAGTTTTCTTTTGTAACCCAGATGACACCCGGTTTAAACTTCCTTTCTCGTTCGTACTGTTGAAAGTAGTTCATTCAATTACTCCCTCCCATAAGTTCTTGTAGTTCTTGGTCTCTTTTTTTCTTGAGTTGCTCTTCTTCAATGAGTTGTTGAAGTTGAAGTATGTCGTCATAAAGAGCTTCAGCGTCATCATGTAGTTCATCATACTCACGAGAACTAGTACACCTTTTCATGCGTTTTTGAATCTTATCGAATCTTTTCTTTTCGGATTTGAGTTCGTTTTGAAGTTCTTTGATTGACTTGGTGACTTGCATGATTTGAATGAATTTGACTTATTTAGATGAAATCAGTTCAGTTGGGTTCAACAACGGGAAGATAGTCGATAGACACCTCTATTGGTAGTAGTTTAGAATGAACTGCGTCTGATGCATTACGATAAGAAGTGAATTTATCATAATTTCTTGCATTCACTTCAAACATATCAAACCAAAGTCCAAACCAATTCCTTTTTTGTGGATAGTAGTATGGTTGAGAATTTCCAATTGTCACTTTTCGGATGCGATAGTTATTCAGGTTTCGTTTCATGATGAGTTGATTGGAACTTTTTGAGTCTAGGATGAAATGAAGTTCAAGTGGTGAGCGAGTGTGCCAGTTTAAGAACTGGCTGAAATTCCATTACCGATTAAACCAATTCTGTAATCGGTTAAACCATGAGGTGTTGGGGTATTTCTTACGAATTATATTACCGTTAGAATCATACTCATACCACCACTCATAACCGCTTGAGTTTCTAGAATGAGTCATATTACCGTTAGAATCATACTACGCTTCATAACCGTTTGAGTTTCTAGAATGAGTCACATTACCGCTAGAATCATACCACGCTTCATAACCGTTTGAGTGTCTAACATGAGTCACATTACCGCTAGAATCATACTCACTCCACCGCTCATAACCGTTTGAGTTTTTATAATGAGTCATATTACCGTTAGAATCATACCACGCTTCATAACCGTCTGAGTTTTTATAAGTGAGATTCCTATCAGAAGAAACCAGATGACTTGAGTTAATCCATTCTGCAACTTCTTTCAGAGATTCAAAAACCTTAGCGCCATTTTCTTTAATGAGTTTTAAGGTTGCTTGAAGACTTTTGATTTGATCTTTATTGAACTCTTTGCCATTGGCTACTGGAAGAAAGCAGAAAAGAGTTTTGTGTGGTCGTTTGTTGCTGTCATCTGTGACCTCAGCAATAGAGTAAACTCCAGTCATTTCAGGAGTGATTACATAAAGACAGTAATCACAGCTCTCACGCTGACGAAGCTCTTCAGCTTGACATTCTGGAGTCCAATCCTTCACTACAGGATTAAAGTGAGGAATTTTAAGCATTGGAATAATTTCATCGCGCCAAGTGGAATTGTTGCAGGTTCCGCCAAGAAATACTTTTTTCATGTCAATTTGAGGTTTCGTTGAGGTTTACTTCAATGTATTCGACTTTAGGTTTCTGTACAGATGCTATTGCATCCTTTGCCGCTTTACATGAACAGAAACTATGAGGTTTTCTACCTTCATAAAACATATTAAACCAAAAACCTAAAAATCTTCGCTGAGGGTAATACAGTGAGATGTTGTCTTTAGTCTCTTTTCGGATGCGATGATAAGCTGTCATTCGGTTTGAGTTGGTTTAGACTTGTTCATCATAGCGCCTATAGGGGCTTTCTGAGGTGAGCTGATGTACCAGTTACTGAAGTGGCACAGTTGAGGTTTTAGATGCAATTTGAACACCTTCCTCATTATACCAATATTCATAGCATTGACCGCCAATGGGAGATTCCCACCAATGGAGTGGTGGAGGTGAATGCTTCTCATAAGCAAGTTCACCATTACTATGATAACTATAAATCCGTTCATTACCGTCTTTGAATTTTGTACGAGTTTCCTGACCATCAGAGTTAAACCAAGATTCCATGTTACATGAGTCTTTGATGTAAGTCACATTACCATTTAGATCACACTTATAGAAAGTTTCTTCACCTTCTGGAGATTTAGTGTAAGCCAACTTACCATTTTCATCGTAAGTTACAATTGGTTTAATTGGTTTGTTCATGTTCATGAGATGTGTTTTGATTTAGTTGAATTTTGTTTCCTTTTGAATCAAAATGATAATAAACTCCGTCTACGTTTTTCTCTTGAAATTTGTGACCGTCAGAGTCATACCAATATTCCGAACCATCCGGGAATTTGTCGTGAGCTATAGATCCATTGAAATGATAATAAGTTTCAAATCCCATTGAGTCTCTGGAATAAGTCTCGTTACCATTAGAGTTATACTCCGACCATCCTTCATTACCCATTGAATCCCAATAATGAATTGGATTATTATGAGAATCATACTCACACCACCATTCAATACCTGAACAAGGAGACTCATAAATTAGATTATTGTTTTCATCATATTCCCACCGATGCTCACGGACCTCGCCATGAATGATTGATTTCCTGTGAATTTTATTACCTTTTGAATCATACCATTTTTCAGTTGAGTGATGCTCCCAGCTCTTGTAAATGACATTACCATTACTATCTTTCTTAATGATGCTTGGTTCAGTCATGAGAGGAAAGGGTTTTCGAATAAGTTGCTAAATCAACTTCAAGAGGTTTAAAGGTTCTTAAGAACGTGTCTTTGTCCCTATAGAATTGATCACCATGAGCCATTCCATCATAAACATAACTATATTGGATGCCATTTAGAGTGTGTCTTTTTATGCAAACTTTACGACCTACAGTATTTGAACCACCATCGTACCAAGTTTGCTCAATAATTTCCCAGATTGAACCTATGAGCAATGACTTTCTTATGTTCTTTACTTTCTCATAATCGTGAAAATAACTCATGAGATTGTAAAATTAATTCACATTGTCAGGAACATTTACGCCAACTTCACGTAGACGAGCATCTACACGAGCATTGACCATATCTTGAATAGAGTCATCAATCTTTTCAAAAACCATAAATGCAACTTCTTGAATGAGTTTTTGACCATAATCACCTTTAATGTGATTAAGCATCATATTCTTGAAGTCATCTCCTTCAATATGAGAGATGATTTTATCGTCAATATTTACATTTTGTAGAATCTGATTCTTGCGAGTCTCAACTTCTTCTAGAAGATAATTGAGTGCAGTGATCATATTGTCAATACGAACAATATTGTCGTTATGATTGAGAGTGTCGTTTGTCATAATTAAGTGTTCTCCTTTAATGTTGTGTGTGTTGGGTTTAGACTTGTTAAGCTTAGGATCTTTGGGTGATTAGGTGTGTGAGAAGTGTGCCAGTTCTCAAAGTGTCATAGTCCGCACACCTCTCATTCATGAATTATGATAGGTTTTGGAGGATTAGGTGCTATCACTTTCGTTATATTGCAATTTTCGTCGTAGTAAGTCTCAGTTCCATCTCGAATTCTGGAACGATAACAGCAACCAGAGGTATAATCGAACCAAAGTTCCAGTCCATCTGGATATTTTCTATAAATTAGATGACCCTTAGAGTTGTACCTAGATTCATTACCAGCTAAATCTATATGAATCTCTTTAAGATCCTCGTACTCTTTAAAGTAGTTCATACCAACTCAAGAAACTGTAGTTTTCATATTACGAATGTTAAAGTAAATACCAGAGCACTCCGGTGAAAGTTTCCCGTCTAGATGATTCTGAATAACTGTGAGAGTTTCTGACGCACATTTAACATTTGCAGCTATCAACTGCGGGCGAGAGGGAGCCTGAAGAGCACAAGAACCCTTATGGGGAATACTATCTTGAGGATTTGCCATTGCAGGAAAAGCAATAGTGGGATTCATTCCATAAGTGATTCCGTCTAAACGTCCCCACCAAAGAACTTGACCTCTCACTTCTTCTAGACCATCACTATTTCCTGGAGTGATAAAGAAGAAGTTCTTATCACTGCACACATTACTGATTGCATTGATAATTGCAAAACGTGTTGCATCATTATCTACACATGCTACTACAAGTGGACAAGTAGAATTACGTAGAAGAGGAGTAAGAGTAGAAGCTGAGATGAAATCATCACGATACTCTACATTATTGAGTCCTTGATAATCACAAAATTCTTTCATTGACTGAGCTTTGTTCTTTCCAACATGAGAAGGTGGAACAATTTGTCGGGTGATATTCTTATCCTCATAATCATCTCCATCAATAACCAAAAGAGTTGAGGATTGAGTTGAAGAATGATATGCAAGAAGGCGAGCAAGACTCGGAATGAGATGACCCCCAGTGCCACCGGAGCCAATTACAAAAATTTTATCGGGGGAGAATAATGTCATGATGTTGGGAAGGGTGAAAAAGTTTTAGAAGTGTTCTTCAATTAGTTGAGAAATTTCAGCAAAGCTTGATCCAGTGTCATTGTCTTTAGCTAGACATTTACATGATTCCGTATATTCGAAACTTGTTGATGTCGTTAGATTTTCAGTAACAAAATTAATATCTTGAAAAGCCCATGATAGTAGACACTCTGGAAATTCTACATCTTCTTCATAATCATTCACTACCAATTTTAGACTTTCATTCCAATGAGCTAAGCCATCTTGTACGGCTAGGTCACCGAGTACACCTAAGCAACAAAATCCATCAGGGGTTCTCAATTTACCTTGAGCTTGAGGGTACTCTCCTAATGCTTTTTGCCAGCGCTTTTTGATTTCTGGTTTGAGTTTTTTGCCAATTAGATTTATCATGGTGTTAGTGAAGTTTGTAAGGTTTTGTTGAGATTTTTATGTTAATGCTTAGCTTTGTTCTAGGGCTCGACGGATGAGTGCTAGGCTATCTCTGTCGGTTATTACTGGCGCATCGGCGGTTCTTTCAATCTGAGCCAGAGCTTTTAGAGCTTCCTCTTTTAAGTTGAGGCGACGAACTTTATGAAGCCATTCAGCGGTACCACCGCTTAGAGGTTGTTCTTCTTTGACATAAATCGCATCACAACATGCTTTTAGTTCTTCGTCTGCTCCCCATTGAGCAGCCCAGGTGGCGATAGTGCGACCACGATCTAAAGGTGAGTTGTTCACCCACTGCTCCAGTAATTCAGTAGGTGGAATGATCGGATGTTGGTTTGTCATTCGGGTAGAGCCTTCAGTGCTTGGCGAATGATAGAAGAATCAAGATAATTTCCTTTGTTGTCCTCAATTTTGGTCAGTGATTCAAGTGCCTGTTCCTTCAAGCTCGGTGGCTTTGGGCGTTGGGCAGTGCGGAGTTCGGTAGACCAATTGTACATACCGTAAACCGATTCCATCCATTCACAACACGCCTCCAACTCGTGGTCGGCACCGGCTTGATAGACTTCAAGCAGTACTTCCTCAACTTCTGGATCAAAGTCTGCGTCAATGATTTTATCTGTCCAACTTTTGACTAATGCTTGTGGTGGTCCACTAAAAGTACAGTTCGTAACCGGAGATAACTTAGATTCCTCCGGCTCAGGGTATAGATCGCGGATGGGGTCAGTCATAATGTTCAAAGGTGTGTTTTTACTTAACTAGAATAGCAGAATTTTTCAGAAGGTGTGTTGCTGAGTGGACAGTTGAGAACCCGTCTACTCACACTCATCAGATTTGACCTACCAAAAGACCATTCATTGTTACAAACCAATTACGATTCACTGCATCTGTTGGAGTTTGATAACCATTATAATTGAGACCGTCTTTTACAATTTCGGTTTGTTTAAGAGGAATCAACATAATGTGAGGTGCTTTTGAAAGTGACTTAAATCCAGCACTCAAAAGTGTAAAGAATGTTGGAATATTATCTTCTGCACTTACAATAAGAAGTGCATCAGCATCTTGCCCAAGGCAGAGAAAAGTATCTTTAGATCTATTAAGAAACTCATCTTCTTTCATTTTTCGTCTGAGCCTATGACAATTATCTTCAAATGCATCTAATGTCACCAAGTCATCATTAAATGGAGTGTTGGAGTAATCAAACACAATTGACCTTAGATCTTGAGGTTGTGAATTGTCCCCCCAACAAATGTGACTTGGTGAATCCTCATCACCATGTACATTAGAAGCCATGTAGCGGTTAGTAGTATAGATGTGATTGTTTTCTAAAATAGCAGCTTGAAGAAATGCTCTATCCCGATCATTCAAGGTCTTAAAATTAGTCAAAGAAAGACTAATCGTAAAAACCATTGGAGCTACTGTGAAATTATTGATTTCTTCTTTATCGTAGCCATAAATGCAATATTGGCCATGATAGCCGTCATCGTATACATTACAAAAATTATCTTCACCCCCCTCAATTCTATCCCAGTCAACTTCTCCATCCTTGTCAGTATATTCATTTAGAAAGTTATATTTCGATCTATTGCAATTATCGCAATGTTCTTCATAATATTCATCATTACTCAGTTTATTACATTGATCAATCGTTAAAAACTCATCTTTCATCCATGCAGAGATGTTTAGACTATCATCTACGTTGTACGAGATGAAATGAGAGTTTTTAGGAAGAAGATGAATTTGAGCTGAAGGTGGTTTAGTTGGAAAAATTGCAGACATAGTGATTTATGAGTTGGATAGTGAGTTGGAGAGAGAGAGAGATTTAGGATACTGAAGTAGAAATCAGTTGTTCAATGTTCGCCTCAATGTCTAGAAGCTGATCTTTTAGACTATCTGCAAAAATGCAGAGTTTATTTGCATCGTCCATATTTTGATGAATATAATCAATAATGAGGTCTTCAATCTCCCACATTGCTACACTTTTATTGGTGTTTGAAAAAGTATTCTTTGGTGTGAAAGTTTCACTATAATGATAAGGGTCTTCAAAGTTCCAGCCATACATCCCCTCTTCATATTCATATGACAGAGATTTTTGAAACTGTGACTTGCTCCAAGGAACAATAGAAGTATTATATTTCTTTGGTGGAGGAGGACTACAATCTACATACTCTAGAACCTTAGGGTGAAACTGTGCTTCATGAATTGGAGTAGCATCAATCAAACTACTATAAGGTACTTCAAATCTACGACCACTTCCAACAACACTACTGTAAATTTTATACTTCAAATTAGCTACATCAATTCCTCCAACAATCATGTGAATTCCAGGATCATTGAGTTCATTTTCGTCATCAGTTGGAGATGGGCTAGTTTCCATCGTGTTATGACTGTGACTTGAACCCACTGGAATCCAACCACTAGGAGGATAGCTGCGCAACTCTTCACCTGTTTCAATATCAACTGAAGTTTGAAAATCGGGTGCATGTACTGCAACTCCCGTAACTTGTTGACGTGGAATCAACATACGATATTTTGAAGAGTCTTCTTCTGAACGAAGAATACGTACTGACACTTCAAGTTCATTTGGAACTTTATCTACAAAATGAAAGCACAATTTCACCCAACGAGTCCAAAGATCTGCTGGAATCTTATAAAGATCTGGTTTCAGATTGAAAACTTTGAGATTTTCTGCAGTAATTTCAATGTTTGCATCTGGGTCATCTGCGGACCTGAGATATGAACCCCAAGCACCATTATATATTTCCCATACTCCATTTCTGCGAGTGCGAAGAACTGATGGTTCTTGTGATTCTTGAATTTCTTCAGTTTCAATTTCGGTGGTCATGATTAGTTGAGATGATGTAGATAGTTTGAAGTGAGAACTTACACAGTGTAACAGCAGTTACAAGTGAAGTGAAGATTTGGTGGACAGTTGCTTAAGTGTCACAAGAATGAGACTTTATTCAAGACATGGTGATTCGATTATGCAACGAACAGTTTCACCTGACCGAACTTGTGTGTCGTCTGGAACAATAAAATCACCAATAACAAACGTGATAATGTGGTCCTTATCCTTATTGAGGTGTGAACCAAATTCAATGAACAATTCTTTAACAGTCTTACCCTTATAAAAAAGGTCACTCAGCTTCAGTTGCTCTACGCCCACTATAAGTGTAACGGGGGCCATATAAAAACCATCCTCATCCTCATCCTCATCCACATCATTGTCGCCATAAGAATCTATGTAATTATTAAAGATGCTTATGTTGTTCTCGTGTTTACACAAACGGTTCTCAACTGCTTTAATTTCCTCTAGTTGTTTCCAAAACTCATCTGGTAGAGTTTTAAGAAATTCTAAGTGAGATTCAACTTCCTCTTTACAATAATAATCATATTCCTCTGGAAATTCTCCGGTCTTTAAATATTCTTCAATGGCGGGTACAAGTTCACCTGGATATTTTGCATTACCTTTAGAGCGAACAAAATAAAAACACCAGTTTTCGTCAAATGAATCCAACCTTAGACCGTATTTATCGCAAAAAAGATAAACTACATCACTCGCATATTCGTTTGCGAGTGCTGTAAGGTTATTGAGTGCTTGGTCAAAAAGCTTTTCAAAGTTGGTCATTAGAGTTATACCACTTTTCGGTATCATAAGAATCATATTCAATTCTTGATTCTTCTTTTAAGTTTTTACGTTTTTCGTATTCTTTGAAGTAGTTCATGATTGATTTTGATTGGGATTTGGAATTACATTACCGTTAGAGTCATACCACTGTTCATAACCGCTTGAGTCTTTATAATGAATCTTATTACCGTTAGAATCATACTCATACCACCGCTCATAACCGTCTGAGTTTCTATAATGAGTCAATTTACCGTTAGAGTCATACTCATTCCACTGCTCATAACCGCTTGAGTCTTTATAATGAGTTATATTACCGTTAGAATCATACTCATACCACCGCTCATAACCGTTTGAGTTTCTATAATGAGTCCTATTACCGTTAGAATCATACTCATTCCAGTATTCATAACCGCTTGAGTATTTTGTATGAGTTACATTACCGTTAGAATCATACTCCCACCACTGTTCATAACCGCTTGAGTCTTTATAATGAATCTTATTACCGTTAGAATCATACTCATACTCGGAATCACTTGAAGTCTCACTATAAGTTAAAACTCCAGTGGAATTATAGTACCATTTGCGCCACTTCTGTATTTCGTCATCAGTCTCAGTTTCTTTGTAAGATCTCAATACATTACTTGAATCATAATCATAAGAATATTCATCGCCATTTATGTTTTTGAAATAAACAACATTGTCGTTTGAATCGTATTCAACCGTTGGAGAATTCATGAGATGTTTTTGTTTTAGGGATTGTGATGTGAAGGATTACTATAAGTTATATTTCCATCTTCATCGTACCACCATTCTTCACCATTCAGTTCTTTGACGTGAATGAGTTCACCTTTATCATTATAGTCATAGAAAACTTCATAGCCATTTGAGAACTTTGTATGAATTAACTTTCCATCGTTATACCACTCTTCTGGGTCTTCTGAACATTTAACATGATACAATTTCCCATCTGAATCATAATCATAAGACTCTTCATAACCATAAGAATCTCTAAAGGAAACTAGATTGTTTTGAGAATCATATTCACTCCAACGCTCATCACCATTGGAGTTGATACAATGAGTTTCATTACCGTTTGAATCAACGGTGTACCATTCCTCATATCCAGTAGCCGATCTATAATAAATCGGATTACCCTTAGAATCGTACCCGAATGTAGGTTCAGTCATGTGTGAGAGAGAGAGAATTTAAGAACTCATAAAAATAAGGGGTGTGAAGATTAGCAATCTAACTTCACACCCCTTATTCACAAGAAAATTATAGTTTATCAGTTGTTACCCTTATCTTCTGCGTTTACACAACCACGGAAGCTCTCACCGGGGCGAGCCACGGTATCACCCGGAACCTGTTCACCATTGAGAAGGTAGGTGACAATACGAGAAGGAGCTACACCCAAATCCGTAGCATACTCAGCGAAGAGTTGATTCACGGTCTTACCGCGATATTGATTAGGAGTCAAGGTGATAGACTCTTCGTTCAGAAAGAGAGTAATAGGAGCACTCTGGTCCTGAGTGCGGATTTGAGTGAAGAAAGAATTAGACGACATAGTATTTGATCTCACAAATAAAGGAAAATTGAAGGTTAGATGGAGAAGGAATAAGCTCTTGAGTCTCCCTCACTCTCCCTCTAACCGACCCCAGTAGAATAGCAGAGAACTGATTCTTTTGGGGTGTTGAGTGGACAGTTTCAGAACTGGCACACTGTATTCAAGAGAGAGAAGGTGGATTTAAACCTCATCTCTTGACCTTACTACGATAGCGCTTAATGGCTAGGTTCAGGTTAAACAGTGGACAGTTCTTAAGGTGTCCACTGTCACATGTTCTAGAGATTGGGATTTGGAATTTCATTACCGTTAGAATCATACCACCGCTCATCACCGTCTGAGGTTCTAGAATGAGTCTCATTACCGTTAGAATCATACTCATACCACCGCTCATAACCGTCTGAGTTTCTATAATGAGTTCTATTACCGTTAGAGTCATACTCATTCCAGTATTCATAACCGTATGAGTTTCTAAAATGAGTCTCATTACCGTTAGAATCATACTCAATCCACCGCTCATAACCGTCTGAGTTTCTATAATGAGTCTCATTACCGTTAGAATCATACTCATACCACGCTTCAAAACCGCTTGAGGTTTTATAATGAGTTATTTTACCGTTAGAGTTATACCACAGTTCGTTACCGTAAGAATCATATACAATTCTTGATTCTTCTTTTAGCTTTTTACGCTTTTCGTATTCTTGAAAGTAACTCATTTGTCAATCTCCCAATGGTCATCGTTTGTAAGTTTCATCCAAAAAGAACAATTTGTTTTAATAGGTTTAAGGTGATACATCTCCGGTGTGATCTCTAAAAGTTCACATGATTGAAGTCTAAACATGGAATACTCAAATAAATATTCAGCTTCTGGTGATTTTGGTTTAATGGTGACAAATTTCTTTTTAGTTTTCATTACAATAAACTCTCTCACTATAATTGCAGTTACCTCAAAGGCACCTTAGGACTATAACACAAGTCCTAAGGTGCCTTTCGTTACGAGGTGCCAGTTTCTTAAGTGTCTACCACATCTAGAACTGATGAAGAGTTCGGGTGTTCACATCAAAAATAGACAATTTACCATTTGTGTTTCCGCAACATGAATCTAGAACTAATGATTTGTTCTTTAAATTCGTATAGAGAGTTTGATAATGTCCTGCAACTCGGATGAAGTTGTTTTCGCTATTATCACTCTCCCACCAATTTACTCTAGCCTCTTTTGAGCTTTGAAGTCCGTATAGAAACTCATGCTTATGTCGACTACTCACCGCTTTAACTAGATATTGAGTTTCATATTCCTGAACTTGAATATCAGAACTGAAATAAGCATGAGCGCAACGGAATTCAATTCCATGAGCATCTCTGAATACAATACCATACGCTTGACGTGATAGCCATGCATACATTTCTTCGTGAGAAACATTATGAAGAACAAAATCTGAAATAGTTTTATTCAGACCATTGTTGATGGTGACTTTATTTCCTCTGAGAAAGCGAATAAATTTATCTTGATGATTACTTTGAATTGTAATTGCATTCAAGTTCAGTTCAGCTTCTTTGACGAGCTTATAAACAGTATAAGAATCCGAATAATCATTCTTAGAATCAAAGAGGTCACCTAGAAAAACTATTCTAGGGTCTTGAATGTTTTTCTGAATGAAAGTGAGAGCACTTTTCAGCTTATCTGCCTGAGAGTGAATGTCTCCGATGAGTACGTGATTCATGTGCTTGGACGTTTAATGTATGTATCCTAGCACGGGCTTTGAGCCTCTTGCGGGGGCTAGTGGACACCTTAGAAAGTGTCTACACACTTGTGAGGGGACCTTATGAGTTGATTAACCAGCAACTGATGCAACCGACACCAAAAACAAGAAATAACTCTAAGAGTGTACTAGTTTCCATTTATTCTTAATCAAGACATTACTATCTATGTTAAAAGCTCCCAGTGAGGATTTGAACCCACGACTATCGCTTACAGGGCGATTATTTTAACCACTATAACTATGGGAGCAGATATGTCTATAAGGTTTATGAAGTTTAAGTCCTCGCTCCCAGACTTGAACTGGGACGCCTTACGGCAGAAATTTTTAAGATTCCCCTGTCTACCTATTTCCAGCAAGCGAGGTTTAAGTGCCAACTAAATCATCATAACTTATTTAGCAACTTATGTCAAACACTAAAGGCGCGGTGAGGTGTCATCATCCATCTTTACACAAGACTTAAGAAATCCCATTCTCCGTTTGCTTTCCTTACCTTTAGTCTTAAGCTTCGTAAGTTACTGGATGATACTTTAAGTATTCTCTAAAAGTCATCTTCATTTCCTTGTTCGTCATGCCACAATGAGCTGCAGCATTTGGTAGATTCATTTTAGCATAAAAGAGACCTTCATTGGCTTCTTTTACATTTTCTGGAGTTGTTTTAACCATTTTAGTAAATCCAATCGGGCTTTCTTTCTGGTACTTTTATGTAATCATATTTAACCCACTCTTTAGTACGTATATAACGTTTATACGCCTCAAAAGTGTCAATAGTTTTATCTAATTTAAATTCATCAGGCATAGCTCTGACGAAAGGTGTCACTTGTGTACTATCGCCATGAGGAAATATTCTTCGAGCTTCTAGTAGTGTAAGAAGACAAGAATGAGATTTATTATATCTATATTCAAACTCTTCACATAATGCTATACCATGTTCAATTAGCCATGATGCATTATTTATAGAAGATGTTGACCAAATCGTACATGGGTGATTACGAAAAGCTCCTTTTTCAGTCTTATAAGGTGTTCCATCTTTTTTGGGTAGAGTTCCATAATTATGATACCAGCTGGAAGCAATGATGGCAAGCATTTGACAAGACTCTAGTGGCATTTTCGTTGAATATTTGTCGGGAAGTGCAATCGCACTTTCTTTAGGACACGGAGAAGTGACAAAAATGTTCATGCTGTGAGAGATGGTAAAATTGGATTAATATGGTGTCGAAGAAACAAAATATTCAGTTTCATCCCGACTATCCCAGCCATGTTCACTACCTATGTCATAGGCTTCTTCTATCATTGCTAAAACTTCTTCATGTTGTTCTTTTGATAGATGAAGAGAATGCAATTGAACTCTAAGGTGTTTTAACGCGGAATTCATAGTTGATGTGTACCTTCCACTCCACGGGATATTCTTGCTAGAGTGCGCTCATGTAGCCAGGTTTGAACACTTTCCAAATGAATTAGAGCATAATGATTCTCAGCACAGGCATATGGACCAGCTTGAAATGCTTGGAGCCTATGTAGTAGAATCGCAATGAGAGCTTCATGAGTGATGCCATTTACTCCAACTTCGCCAATTGGTCCATTTTGGAAATTAAGAATATGTGTTTCCATATTTGGTGAAGTTATTTCGTAATGATGATTTGCTCCACCAGCTCCAGGCTCATCTACCACAGTGATAGTGAGCTGATCGTTAGCGGGATTGATTTTGTGATCCGTGAGTTCAAATGTCATAGTTGTTAATGCAAAGGGTAAGAGTGATTTACTGAAATAGGTTTTCAGTTGACCATGAGATGTTTTTTAACAGTACCATTTTCCAATTTTGTAATACACATTTACTATTTCTTCATAACCTAAATGTTTTAAAAGTTGACATAGAATTTCATCCGCTGCCTCATGGCCAGGATCATAATTTTCATCATCTTTATCAACAATTGCTTGTAGCTCTTCAATTGCTTGTTGTGGATTCATTGGAGTTAGGGTTTGAAGGGGTAAATTGGATTAAAGTGAATTGTAATAATGGTTTTCAGTTGACCATGAGATGTTCTTTAAGCTTACTCATAAAGAGCAGTTCGTTCTTCTAATGTTAGAAACTGTAGTTCTTCAGGAAAAAGTCCATGTTGGTCCAAATCTTTAGAGCAATCTCCACAGGCATGTTTACCAAATCCTAGACTTTTTGTCCCTATAAGAGGTGCAGTAAGTTTAAGTGACCATTGATTTTCAACAATCTGCCTGGCACAGCAATCACAATAAATTATCATGATTTTTACTGTTTCAAAGTTGGCATAAGTCGCAAACCATCTCGAAAGATTGATTTTTTAACATTTGAATCAAGTTCATTGAGTAGCTCAATCGTTTTTAGCGTATTTGCTGCAAACATTTTTTCCAATTCTCCTCGGATTCGTTCAATAGACACCTTCATTAACATTTTTGCTGCAAAATCTGTGTCTATAATATCCCAAGTGTAATAATGTAGGTTCATGTTTTTAGTAATTGAGAATCTAAGGGTTCTCATGACTCTCAGACCGTCTTCTGCGATTCTATCATGTGGATCACCAACAAAGCGAATTAAACGCGCTTCCAGGTCCACCTGGCCACCAAATGGGTCAATTAATTCTCCATCCAGAATTGCCATTGAGTTGATTGTGAAGTCTCTTCTACTCAAATCATCCATCAAAGTTCCCGGAAGAACATAGTCAGGATGACGACCATCAGAACTTGGTCCATCTTTTCTTGCTAAAACAAAGTCTGCAATATTGGTTCGTTCTTTTAGAGAATGATCATCGGGAACTTGTGCCCGAACAGTAAAGAACTGTGGAGTTTCTAGAAATATCTTAAATCCAGTTTCTTGTAGATGAAATACAAGTGCATGAAAAGCATCTTCTGCATTCATATGTATTTCTGGATTTTTTGGGATTGCAACAAAATCCACATCCTTAGATTTTACTCCCAATAGAGAGTCTCTAACTGCACCACCAACTTCTGCAAATTGAAACATTTTGAATCCTTATGTGTCCTAAAAAACAACTTCGTTTGAATCTTCCCATTTATAATCACTAGGGGTCATTACTCTCTCCATTCCGTCATATTCATCAATTCGATATAGACTATCAACCTCTACAATTTGAAGATCTGCATGATTACCATTTGCTTTCTCTCCAAGTTCTTCTACAACTTTAACTAGAATTGGATCATGACGAGAGACACTCCCATCATAACGCCAAGTTTGCTTAGAATATTCTTTGTCATAAGCAACCCTTTCATCCATAGTCATGGAATTAAAATATCTTTTTTCAAGGCGTTCTTCGGGTGGAACCAACCATACAGTGAATAAGTAATCCTCACCTTCAATCCAAACTTGTTGTCCTTTGATATCCCAGTAACGTTGACATCCTACTTTGGAGAGACTGAAAGCACAGTAAGATTTGTTGACTACAACTTTTCCCATTTAAAGAGTCTCCATTGAGTGTGAAGTTATCATAGCATGAATGCACACCACCTTTAAGAAGCAGTGTGCCAGTTCTTGAAGTGTCTCAGATCAGTTCGTTATATTCGCCAGAATCCAGTGCATCTTCCAGAGAAGTCACTAGACCATCAAAGTCTTCAGATTCGGGTAGAACTCCAGTCAGAATATCAACGAGGTCGCCATATTCTTCTCGAAGCTCATTCAAATAATCTTCCCTGTCAAGATAACCGTTGTCAGTGTAGATGCTCATGGCGAGATTAGAGTTGTTCCTCAATAACTTGTGCAATTTGTTTAAATGAATATCCTTCATCATTAAGATCCGCTAAAGTATCAAACCCTCCCACTGGTTCTTTTAAGGGTCCCCAGTAGTTTTGAATTCCCGCCCAATCCATTACCTCACTAGATAGAGTTGCACTCCATCCACTAAACGAATAACGACCACACACATGTACCCTCCATTCTTGATTATGATCTTTTATATAAAGATCTGTGAGAACTCCTAAACAACAGAATCCAGTAGAATCTTTTAAACTCTGTTTGGTTTGATTATATTCATCTGAATTGAGGGCTTCAATCCAGCGTTGCTTAACTTCAGGGTTCATCATGATGTTTTTGGTTGAGACTTTGTAATCATAGAGCACTCATAGGTGAGGTGAAGTGCTCAGTGTGCCAGTTTGAAAGGTGTCATAATAGGTAATAATTAAACTCTCCGCATCTTACTATTTCAACAACAATCAGGTGGGAGCAATGAAAATGAGCCAGTATTCATTAATTCACTAAAAGAGTATCTGTAAAAACAAGTGGGCATATTCAATTTATTATTATCTCCTGTATAAGTACCATCTTCATTGCGAGAAAATCTTTCACCATCTTCTCTCCATAGGTGTGGCACTTGATTTGCAATTTCCATGGTGACGAGAGTTCGGTGTGTTGAGATTATATTATAAGACTCCACAGGGGATGATTGCTGGAGTCGTGTGCCAGTTTGAAAGGTGTCCTCATCAAAGACAAGTGTTTACCTCACAGGATCTTTTACTATAAAGATTTGTCTATAATTGCTACGGTCTACAGGTAGGTCAATCAACTGT
>Ga0078894_10001236_pt1 | contig 18829 bp, 18 predicted proteins | sample LauGreSu1BDMLBSD_2_FD_67506 | JGI IMG/M metagenome (GOLD analysis project Ga0078894, IMG submission 67506) | Freshwater lake microbial communities from Lake Michigan, USA - Su13.BD.MLB.SD (version 4) (version 4) | ecosystem: Environmental > Aquatic > Freshwater > Lake | place: Lake Michigan... | reverse complement strand
CCCGGAGGGCTCGTCTCCTGACGAGCCGGAAGCGGCACGGTTAGGTCGGGATAGGTAGTGGCTTAGGGTAATCCGAGCTTGGTCTCGATCTTCATGCAGCACCATCCGGCGATTACGTCAGAGGTCCCAAAATAGAGTGTCTCAATCTGTCGGTCACAGCCCGCATTAAAAACTACGACCTTCAAACCTCACTACCGCCGGCCTACAGTTCGCGGGCCGTAAACCGAAAAAGGGTCTACCCGAGTGCAGGAGGTGCCATGCGACGATGTTCCTCATCCGAATTGGGAAGTTACGTTCTTGAAATGGCTACTGTAATTATGGGTGTCACGGCTTTTATCGTCGGAGCCGCCGATATCACCCGAATATTTCAAGCTCGGAGCGCGGTGAGGGCGGCGGTGAACGATGGAGCTCGGTGTCTCTTTCCCACTGACGCGGCGTGTGTAGAGCGTGCGTCGACCGGACCTTCTTATCCCAAGAATTCGTATGATGTGTGGGTATGGGGCTCCGGTTACGAGGTGCCGCAGGAGTCATTTATTGTATCAGCTCAATGGCGGGAGGAGCCGGTCTTTGAGGTCCCGACCCATAAGGATCAGATCTCAAGCGTAACCGTCGAGCGACAACAACATCAGTATCGCCCCTACTCGATGAGATATCCTGTGACCGCGCACACTACCTACCTTTTACAAACTCGATTTCTTCCCGTTGTGATAGGTGGCAGTCCCCTCGATCCCCAATTCGCGGATCCACTGACGAATACCGTATCTCGGCCTAGTGCTACCTATTTTTTGCGGGGTATTCGCGGCTCGACGACGAGAGTAGTTTCGAACTCCGCGTCGTATACGGAAGGCCTTAAAATCGGCGCTGTCTCATTCTCGGTGCGGGACGCTTGGCCCACGATGGAGGATGATAGAAAAGATATCTCGGCGATGCCGCCGCCGATAGCGTCTTCGCTACCATGTCTCTTCGGCGCTCGCCAGCTATCCGGATTGGGAGACACTCTCAACTGGTCGGCTGGAACGCCGCGGGAGTGTCGGTATCGTGTGCGCTCCTCAACTTCATCTCCGGTCATGGATAGAGGAATGCTCAAAGTTCCCATGATGTTTCGTGTGGAGGGAGATACCATAGGGACCGCGGAGGACGCGCAGGGCAAGGTTATGATGGCGCTCTCTTGGAAGAGCAATTCAGCGGGGAGCGGTCGAGTGGAACTTGGTGGGCGAGCGATAAACTATCTAGGCAATGGAAAGTTTATTCCGCGTGGACTCGCCGAGGTGGATATTAATTCAGGGTTGAGATCTCAGTATGATGATTACAAGGAGGAGCTTAGTCTCTACTATGAGCTACCACTGCTTCCCGTCGACGCTACCGTCACCCTTGAATTTTACCTTATGAGTTTTAATGGTCGCCGCGTGGCGTGGAAGGGCGCTCGGGTTAATGTATGGCTACCGCAATATCGACTGGTACATCAGAGGACCGATTGCGGATACACGCCCGATCCCTCCATATGTTCTCAGCCTCCAGCGCCTGCTCCCATTCACTACCTTTCGTTGAGCCAGGGGGCTCCCTTCAAAGCGGTAGTGACTGGAGAAGAGAGTTGCGCGCTTGATGAGGAGCCTGAAGCCGAACGTGATCTTGCCGCTGTCTTCACGCGCCTGCAGGGTGAATCGCTACGCACCGGTATAGCGCGGCCGTATTCATTTCATCTCAAAGTGCCAACGATTCGGTCGGTGTGTGAGCCAAAGATCGTGACAACACCGTGCGCGGCTGAATCCCCCGAATATCTTGAGGGATGCAATCCATTCCTAGTGCTCGATGAGGTAGCTTCTCGGTGTGGTGTATCGAGCCCGTCGAGCAAGGTCCTCGCGTATACGAAGCGATCTCTCTCAAGTTCCCTCAAGAGAGTGCGAGCTTGCTCTGATAGTTCCCTCCCCCAGTGCGCGTTGCCCGCCGCTCGGAGGGTCGAGTCTGTGCGTTACGGCGGGGGCGATGCGTGTGAGGCGTCGATACCATCTAACGCTCCGCAGATGGTAATCGGACCGCTCGACGTAACGACGTGTGAGGCGCGAGATGAGGAGGCTGAGCGGCTGTACCGCACGCATGAGAAAATTCCAGCGGATGTCCCCATATCGGTTGTTAGGCTTCCCTCGTCACCACGTTTTAGCCAGGAAACCCCGGTAAATTCGTGCGTGTCGTATAGATCGGCGGAGGGGCTTGCCGGGGAGATGATCTGTGGACGGAATCTGACTGAAGCCGCCGCTGAACGATGTTGCGCGGCCAGCGGTGGCCGGTGTCGCAAACAGGTCGTAGTAACACCCAGCGATCCAACCGGTGATGCCGCTCGAGTAGAGATCCTTTCCGCCGCGCGGCAACGGGTCATCGAAGCGGTGCAGGTGGGATATCCGTCAGCGTATCCTCAAACGGTCTGTGGGGAATCACTTCCTAACTGCTTTGAGGTCGCTGCGTCGTTAGCGGACGATGATTCAAAGGCGATAGTCTCAGCGAAAGTTCATGTGCCTTTGATGCTACTGAGGCCTTTTCTTGGTGATGTGACCACCGTGGAGCATTCGACTACTCGGGAGTTGGAGCGGTTTGGATGAGCAATCGCGCACCGAAGCAGGTTCCTTATGAAACCCCACAAACACCTCGAATCTCCTCAATCTTGCGATCGATGTCCGCGTTATACTGGCCGGCGCTTACCTGCACGTTCTCGGCGTAGTTACCTTTAAGGAGTCCCACCACGGCGGAGACCGGCATTACAGATGAGACGCCCGCTAGGATCTGTTGACCGACACCAGACTTCTCATTTTGGAGCGTCGAAATGTCTTGCTTGGCGGTGGCGCAGTTGATTCCTTTCTTAAGCGCGGCTTCTCCTCCCTTGGGAGCGTGACTCCCTCCCACAAGGCTTGAGGCGTCGTGATAGATCCGATCCGCGGATTCCCCAACAGGGTCGGTCACCGGAGCGATCGCGTTGCCAACTGGTTGTAGCGCGTCGCCGATCGGATCAGTCACAGGCGCAACATCATGACCGATGTGTCGCCCCGCTTTTTCTACAGCGTCCTTGCCTTGAGTCGCCGCGTCCTGAATATCGTTTCCGAGCTCTGAAAGCTCCTCACCGTATTGAGAAAGGGCTGTTTGAGGGGCAAGGCAGACACCGAGCGTGAAGAGAGAAATAACGAACGCGGAAGAGAGTTTCGTAGCCATAGTGCTCCCTAGTAATCAGACAAGAGCTAAAATATAAGTGAACGGTGCCACGAAAGAAATCTCTCCGCCAGCTGGTAAATTGGAGCGGAGGTGGCAACGTCAAACTGTGAAAGACCCCGAGTATCGACGCCACCCCTCCCTGTCGGAACGACTTTCAATTGATTTGACGAGTGAAGTGCCGCATGATGGAGGCGACTAGCGAAATAAAACGCAGGATAACGCAGGATAACGCAGGATTGTGTCACAGATGTCATCTACATCATGCCTCGATGAAACTAGTTCGGCCGACTCGTATGAACGCTTGCATCAGATCGTTACCTCACTCATTGAGAGGTATGCCCAGGCATGGACAATGCAGGACACTGACATGATCGTTTCTGTTTTTACGCCGGACGCCACCTACCATGAGCGGGTTTTGGCTAAGCCGATGCGAGGCCATGACGAGATCCGAAATTATTGGAATACGAAGGTGTGTCGAGAGCAGGCCAATATCCAGTTCGCCCTTCGCCAGTTGTATATCGACACGAGCAAATCGACCGCAATCGCTGAATGGGAGGCGTCATTCGACGATATTCCCGGGAATTGCCGAAAGCACATGTTGGAGATAGCGGTTCTTGATATCCAAGGCGAGAAGATATCAGGGCTCAGAGAATATTGGTGCTCCGAGAAGCTTTGCTCGTTGTAGCCCGATCGGTGTAGCCGGTTCGTTGTAGCTGGTTCAGTGGCTGGGGGGGTTCAGCGGAAAAGGATTGAGCTTTACAAGTCTGGCGTCCGCGAGAACCCTTGTTTTCGCCGTATGACCCCGAAAAATATCGCAAATTTGCTCTGTAATTTTATTCACGTCCCAAGCGCTTTTCGCGAATACTCCAACCTCGAAGTTCCATTCACCCGCGACTTCCACTAAGAAATAAATGAGCGGGTGTTTCATGCACAGTTCCTCGACACGCGCACGCTCATTGGTGGTAACGCCCGGGCACGACACCAGAACTCTGTACGATCCAAACTTCGATGCGGGAGAATTAAAAAGCAGTTGTGTGCCCTGAATGACACCATAGTCTCTCAATCGCTGCACTCTATGGGTCAGGGTAGATAGTGGCATGTGTAAACTCCGGGCGATCACCGATAATCTTTGACACGGGTCGTCTGATAAGGCTCGAATAATACGATGATCAAGCTCGTCCAGTTTTACAGTGGAATTGCCTGAAAATCCGTACCGAAATGATCTGGAACTCTTCTTACTCCCGCCAGCAAACCCATAGTCGATCAACGAAAGGGTAGTCATTATTGGGCCTGATTTAATCACGCCAGGGTACCGATCATGCACATGCTGTATGAACGAATGAAATTCGTTGATAGAGCTAAAATAGCCACTACACGCGTACTGAAATTCGCCTAGTATTTCGACAGCCCACGAGATCTCTGGACGCGAAAAGAGATAATCCAACGCGCTGGTTCGGAGCGCCGAATCCCCGGAGAGGGAAAAGTATATACTGAATTCCGTCAGTCCCAGTCGGTATAAATCTAAGTGAAGGCGGGGTACGACCAGGCTTTTTCGTCTCAGCCTCTCAATCGAATTTCGTATCAAATGAGCGGGCAGGGAGATGGCTCGTGAAACCTCTTCAATAGAACTATCTCCCTTGAGGGCGATTGCGCTCAAAACATGCTCATCGCGTAGGGTCAGTTCCATCAGGTGCGTTCCTCTCCATGTAACGAAGCGGCGGTGCTGAACACGTCCGAGTTAGGTTTTGCGATGTTACCAGATTTCCGTGAATCGTAGTGGACTATTTTCGATCGAGGGGGCGACCTGGAGTCGGGACATTTCAAGCCCTTAGAGAAACAAGCGGACGTAGCGCCGACTCCCCGAATATAGGATGCCTCAGTAACTGTCACGACTTTTTCGTTGCGGAGGAGGGATGGGGTAGCCGATACTTGCGGGTATGCCTATACGTCGAACCTTCCTTTTTAGTCTGTGCCTATCGTGCGTGTGCGCGCTCGTAACTCAGAGCGCTTCGCTCAATTCCGCTCGCGCTGATTTTGGCGCTGATTCCGGTAAAGCTGAAGTCTCCGCCGCCATGGCGCGGGAGTATGGCGCCTTTGCTGACAAGGTTGTCGACGCGCTCGTGAAGGGCGATGGTAAAGCGTTCCGCGCGATGTTAAGCCCCGGCACGATTCGGATGGAGCAACGGGGGAAGAGCGCTATCGACACGATTATTTCTGAGCGCTTCATTCCTTTTTTCGACGGGTTTGTTAAGCAGCACCTGGAGGATCAACCCTTTCCAACGTATCGACGTATTGATGGCACCAAAGGAGTTGGATTCGCGCGATCGTTTTACCTGTCGGATGGAAGCGAGCGTTTCTATGTAATCTTCATTCTCAAGGAGGATAACAGGCTTACGGTCGGCAATCTCTTGCTTGATAAGAAGCTGGCGGACGTTCGTTAATGTATCGCGTCTAAGATCCCTTGAACGGTTTTTTCCGCGGCCTGGAATACCTCCTCAACTGGAGAGCTGCTGATCTTCGAGGCGATGACCTCCGCCTCTACCTTTCGTCCAGTGTTCAGAAGATCGCGAATAGCGCTCAGCACCACAATCTCTTGTCTCGGCATTGTGTTTGCGAAGTGCGCGATGAGGTCTGATCCGAGGTTTGTTTTGGTCATCTCGTTGTACGCGAGGCAGGCTCGAACGAGATATCCTGCCTGGATGTTCGTAAGCTCCTCTCCAGCCTCTAAGCCCCGCTGTGCCGCTAGGAGGGCGGCGGTAAGTGGTATCGGCATGTAGTATCCCACGTTTCTCGCGCTCATTATGCTCGTCATCGCATGGTTAACCATTGCTCGAAAATGCCGATCCTTCGAAGGGGGGCGTTTTGAGACCTTAGAGAGTATCTCATGAACCGTCTGAGCTCGATGTCTCGCTAGATGCTTGGCCAGGATCTCCTCTCTTCCAGCGGCGGCGATCTGTCGCATCTGTTCATGATTTTGTAGGAGATAGGTGACTTTTTCGGTCGCTTCCTCGACGTTATCAGGACTATAGGTGACGAGATGCACTCCTTCTTGAAAGATATCGAGTAGTCCGTTTGGCGTTCGCTCGGTAAGGAGGAGCGAACCGCACATCATCGCCTCAAAGACGCGAAAGTTTAGGTCTCCCACGACCGTTTGATTCACCACAATCTCAGAGTGAGGAAAGAACTCCCAGTAGTTCCCTTGGGTGATGTGAATCGGAATGTGGTTCTTGAGTTTTTCGAAGAAGGCGACCCGTCGCGGATTAAGCTTCGCGTTGAGGTTGCCGACAAAGGAGACAGCCCACTTTTTTTCGCTGTGCGCCTCAATGAACCTCGGTGCCCAGAGAGGGAGCCATGTTGCGGGTGTTCCGCACCCATCAAACGCGTTGACGTAATCCTTCTGCGCGACCAAGACGTGGTCAAAGATCTCCGCCATAAAGGTATGCATCGGATAGTGATGAAAGGTGTCTACCGAGAACAGGACCAGTGGAATGGAGCTCGTCTCAAGTCCCGTCATAAGGAACGTCGGGAGACTGTTGTCGTGCCATAAAATCACGTCGGGAACGAATCCGTTGAGACCTCCGATTACGCTATCGAGATGGTTTGCGCCGAAGGGGATTCGATGTTCGAGATGTGGTTCTGAGCCGCAGGTAATAACCTCATGACCGAACTCTCTCAGTTCGGGCGCAAACCAATCTTGGTTAAAGATGAGGATCTTCACACGCGCTCCCGCTCGTTGTTTGAGGCCGGAGGGATGCCGAGTTACGACACACCTTCGAAATCAACTAGTTAAGATGCAGCGAGTTGAGAGAGGGGCGCACTAATTACAGCCGGTGATGCCCTTGTAAGTTGTTGTTGTCGCGGTTGTTTTTACGCGGCGATGCCGGTGAGCTTACGCCGAGAGGGCCGCCTTCTGCTCAAGCGCCTCTTCGTAGATACGAGCAGGGGGCTCACGCAGATCCCATACAAGACCGAGCCACGAGAGCGCTTTGAGCGTGTAGTGTGAAATGTCGACCTCCCACCAGTAGAAGCCTTGACGCTCAGAGCCAGGGTACCTGTGGTGGTTGTTATGCCATCCCTCGCCAAGGGTAATGATTGCGAGGAGGAAGCTGTTCTTGCTGTCGTCGCCCGTCTTAAATCGAGCTTTCCCGAGGACGTGAGCGAGTGAATTGATGCAGAACGTGCCGTGGTAGAGGAGCGTTGTGCTGATACAGAATCCCCACGTGAACATCTGAAGGGGGCCTGTGCCGAGCTCAGGGTAGTATGCCTGAAGGAAGTATCCGAGCCCCGTAACGCCGAGACCGAGAAGAACTGGGGGCACGATGTGGTGCCGCTCAAGGAGGCAGAGCTCTGGGAACTTCACGAGATCTTTTACAAGCTCCCAACGGGTCTCAACGAACTGTGTACTCAGTACCCATCCAACGTGCGCCCACCACATGCCGTAGATGCGTGGTGGATGTACATCCTCTTCGGTGTCAGAGAACTGGTGGTGATGACGGTGATGTGATGCCCACCAGATGGGACCTTTCTGGGCCGAGGTCGCGCCGATGAACGCGAGCACGAATTGGAACCATCGGCTGGTCTTGTAGCTCCGATGAGAGAAGTACCGGTGATACACGCCGGTGATACCGAACATGCGGATTACGTAGAGCGCCATGCACACAGCAAACGCTACCCAGCTGAAGCCCGCCCAAATTACCAAGAGGCATCCGAGGTGAATCGCCCAGAACGCGGCTTGCTTGATGAGGTTCACGGGATGGAGAGGGTTACCGCTGGTATTCATGTTCTTAAGATATCTCCAGGGGCGAGTTCATTCTCGCTGGCCACAGTGGGGAGGATAGTAAATGAATTAACCGATCAAGCAAAGACTGCCATGATGACTATGTGCTCTTTTCTATGAGCACTTACGACACAACCCAAAGAACTCAAGCACGTGAGATTGCACGGTAAAACTGTGAGTTTGTTGGATCTTGCCCTCAAGGGCGTGCAGATCGTGGTGGGGCACCTCAACGCACTGAATATCTCGGCACGAGGTGCACACGAGGTGGTGGTGATGGTGGTCTGGGTGGAGCAGTTCGTACCGTTTCATTCCATCAAGGATATCTATCTCAGAGAGGATTTTTTTATCCGCGAGGAAGTCTAATTCTCTATAGATGGTAGTTTTGTTCACCGAGGGATGCTTCTGAGAGACCTGCTCCAAAAGCTGTGGCGCGGATACCGGTTGGCTCGCCGCGACGAGCGCCTCGATCATCGCCTGTCGGATCTTGGTGATTCGAAAGCCCTTCGTTCGCAACGCGTCGATGAGTTGCTCCGCGGAGGATTTCTCCGGCGCGTCGTCAGGTAGAACGTTGAGAGTTTTGGAGGGCATCTTCATCGTACGTCTTAGCTCTTCGATACGCGTGAAGGGATTTGAACCAGGGGATGTTGATGCATCGCGGTTTTGCTGTGCATCCAGTAGCCAAGTCCGATGCTCGTCGCTATGGCGCAGAAGATAAATGCCACGACGCCAGCTGATGGCAATTCGACCGCGTGATCAACGACGTGAAACAACGCGTAGCTCGCGATTCCAGAGAGTCCCGCTGTTACAACACCTGGGAGTGAGTCGAGGGTCTTCATGATCGTCGCTCTTCGGGTCTCTCCAACGAGAACAACGAACGATATCAGTAAGCCTATCACGACTGACGCTCCAAGGAGCATCATGATAAGGGGCTTCTGTTCAGTAACACCGCTCATGTGACTCAGGATAGGACCAGCGGCGAGAGCGTGAATCGAGAGCGCTCCAGCGGTTGAGATAATTTGTAGAGAGCTAATCGGCGCGACCGGATGGTGTTCACAGCCGCAATCACCGTGAGAGCCGTGATGCAATCGGTGGTGGATGAAGTGTTTAAGAAGGATCAACGTTCCGATGAAAACGATAACGCCTCCAAGTGTCTCAGAGTAGTGCGCTGCCTCCGCGGCGAGCAGGGTACCCACGACCGCATAGAGCGCATGGAAGAACGCGAAAGCGGCGCCGCATACCCACGGGTTACCACCTGTTGTCGCGACAAGCGCAATGGCGATCAGAATACAGCCGTCCCCCGCGAGAACGAGTGGGTAGAGTAAAATGAAGGAGAGAAGGGACAGGGAAGACATACTGATAGTGTATGCGGGGGTGGGGGGCTTTTGCAAATGAGTCGCAAGAAGCATCCCGCGACTGGCTACGGTTACATGACAGCGAAAATGAATCGGGTGGAAAATCGAGTAATATCAAATGTTTATCGCCCTGTCGAGCATTGAATAAAGCTCCACGTGGGGTTTCGATGACCTCCTGTAACCCTTCCTAATCGCCTGAATCAGCTCACGTTTGGAACTAAGTGCCATCCCGCGCACCTCAGATAACTACCTAAAAACACTTGTGAGGCAGCCACTCACCACTTCAAAGCCCTATTCCTTACCCCCTTTTTTTTCCTCTGACGCATATCGGCGGGGCCCGATATGTTACGCCGCTTCTTTAAACCTCCATTACCTGTAATACTAACGATCCTTGAAAGGATATTCCGTATGCCTTCTTTAGAGGGCGCATCCGGTAGAGAGGTACATGTATGAAAATCGTAATTAAACCGCTCTTAGTTTTAACAGCACTGGCAATCGTGCTCTCTACCTCGATTGCGTCAGCGGAGTTTACAACCCGACTTTCCGCAGGAAAGAGATTTTCGGTGAGTGCATCCAAGTGCCTACTCTCTGTTCCGAGGCAAAGAACCAGTCAAGTATCTCTAAAATGCTCGAAAAAAGGCTCTGTCCCGCGACGAGCGTCGAACATTGAGCTAAAGTTCGGTCAAACAGCTCTTATTGAAGCACAAGCATGTCAGCTCAAGGTCACATTTCGTAGTACGGCGATCGTTAGATTCGCCTGCAAAGCTAATGGGGCAACGACAGCAGGCGTGGGCACTCCAACCCCAACCTCAACAGTTTTACCCTTCACCAGTACTGGCATGTACGATGGAAGGTGCTACCTCAAAGGCCAAGATACCGGAGAGGTGGTGAATGGCACGGGGTACTGCAGCGCTGATGGGATTACCTATGTAAATAGTGCTCCCGCAAACGGCATCGTGAGTGGGGTACTGTATCAGCAAGGATTCCCTTATAGCGGCATATATCAGGGTGGACTGTTCAGTAACGGCATCAAGCTCACCTCAAGCGGCTCTCTCGACAAAGAGACCTTCCAGGGGGCCGGTTTCATTGGTTCGAATGCCGGCATCAGTGCAGACACGACATATTCAGATCCAAATGCGGTGCTTATTCAAACTGACTCCAAGATCGTAGTGGCAGGACACGCTTGGAACAGTGACGAACCGGTCAAAACCGTCATCATCCGTTACTTAAGCGACGGAACACCCGATCCGAGCTTTGGAACCGGGGGATCGGTAGTCCTTCCGTTTGGAGGTTTTATAACGTCAGCTTTTCAATTCGGCGGGAAGCTTCTCCTCGGAACCAACGATCATATTTTGAGACTCAATACAGATGGTTCGTTTGATACAACCTTTGGCCAGGGCGGGAAATTAAGTCTCTATGGCGTAGGTTATTATTCGTCCTACGAGCGATCCATGGCGATGCAGACCGATGGTCGGATCGTAGTTGTGGGACGCACATATGTTCCGCTGAGTCCCGAGCTGCCTATTGTAGTTGGGCGTTTCAACACGGATGGCTCAGTAGATACCTCATTCGGTACAGCAGGACTCGTTACCATTAACGATTCGCCTGATATGTATGGTGTCAAGATGGCTATTCAGCCGGACGGCGGAATACTGATCTCTCGAAGTGGAGACATCGGTGGACCGGTGGTTTCTCCAACCGGCATCTATCGCCTGAACAGCAACGGCTCCATCGACACATCATTTGGCGAGCAAGGTAAAGCTGTTCTTCCAAATGGGGCGTTTATTCGTTCCATCACAAGCCAATCGGATGGAGGGATCTTAGCTAGAACAGGCTTGTCGGGGAACTCAATCTACCGCATTCAGCGCTCTGGAGCACTCGATGCAGCCTTTGGAACAAATGGCGTTGCTGTTGTGCCCGGTCTGCCCGGTGAACGTTCTAGCTGGATTGGTTCTGTAACTAATCAGCTGGACGGAAAGATCGTCTTAAGTGGATCTAGTCAAGCCGTAACTGGTCAGGGCGGGGTAAAATCTGTCGGACTTATCATTAGGCTCACTGCGACTGGAGCTGTAGATGCCTCTTTCGGAACAAACGGCGCCAAGGCGTATGATTTCGCAAATACCAACTCCAATTCGATTTTGGGGCTTGCGGTGCAAAGTGATGGTCGGATCGTAGGTGCCGCCGCTGCCGCGGACGTGGATGGAATTACGAAGATCTTTACATTTAGATTATGGTCCTAATCTAAGGGGATACTTGACGCTCCTCGGGGGCGTGTTGCGTTGACGAGGAAGTTTAACTCTTGACGTCTACGTGAGACGTAAACCGTTTGAGATAGACGGCTAACGTGGGATGTCCTACGTCATCATCAGTGAACGCTCGTAATGCGGCGGTCAGGAATGACCGCCCTCCCGGCGCACGGGCTCGCACGACGGGAGGGCGAGCATTCCTGCTCGCCGATTTCTAGCTAGATCGATTACCTCTTTGAGCACCTCAAGTTTGGTGATTATGCGAGGGACCTTATTCTGTCCGCCAAGTTTGCCCCGTTGGCGCATCCACTCCGCGAAGAAGCCGGGGGGTACCCCAACGATCTCGGGAGCCTTGAGTCCGAAGCCCTCTGAGCGGTGTGCCTCATAGTCCTCATTCCGTTTACAGAGGCGCGCGTCGAGTGTCTGTTGGAAACGGGCTAACGTCTCGCTTGAGGGAAGGGCATTAGCGAACTCGACAATGTAGATGTGTCCACCGAGCTCGCCTGAGCGTTCGGGGAATACTGGTCCAACGGTGAAGTCCGATACCTCGGTGTTTGTTTCGTGCGCGGCGGTCGCGATTCCATCTTCGATCTCCTCTGCGATCAGGTGTTCTCCGAACGCAGAGAGGTAGTACGAGGTGCGGCCGGTCACGAGAACGCGTGGTGTCTTGGTATCGACGAAGCGAACAGTATCGCCGATTACGTACGACCAGAGACCGGCGCACGTTGTAAGGATGATCGCGTAGTTCACATCTTGTTGTACGTTGCCGATCCAGTGGCGAGTTGGTTGCGCGCTCTCAAGCTCCTCGAGGGGAACGAACTCGAAAAAGATACCGTGATCGAGGTTCATGCGAAGTCCATCACCGTATCCACGATCGCCCACTGCGATGAAGCCTTCGCTTGCCGGATATACCTCGCGAAGCTCCGCATGGCTGTCAGTCAGAAGTTCCCGGAATCGATCGACGTACGGAGCGAAATTAACGCCGCCGTGCACCACCATTTCAAGATTTTCGTAGATGCGCCCGATCTTGTTTTGCGCCTCAGGTCGGAGTGAGTTGAGCTTGTCGAAGAAGATCAGCATCCACGCTGGAACCCCAGATATCATGCGGATATCCTCGGTCAGCGAGAGGTTCGCTAGGGTGTCGATCTTCTCCTCCCAGTTCTTGAGGAGCGCTAATTCAGCGGGCGGGAAGTATCGCATCCGTGCCCACCACGGCAGCTCTTTGACCGAGATGCCGCTTAGATCGCCTAAGTAAATTCCCGGAGCGGCGTTGGTGAGGTCGGTGCTTCCACCGAGCATAAAGCTCTTACCACCCATTAAACGAGAGTGCGGACGATTAGTGACGTGATGAATGAGAAGATCCGTTCCCGCCTTCGTGTTCGACTTCAACATCTCGCGGGAGTAGGGGATGTACTTCGTTGTTCCTGATGAGGTTCCGGAGCTCACCGGAAAGTAGGGGATCGTTCCGGGCCAGGTGCAATCGGTGAGAACGGGGAAGCTCTCCTGCCAAAAGTCTCGCCAGAAGTCCTCGTACTTTCGAAGTGGAACCTGTCGTTGATAGTCCTCAACAGATGTAATCGAGGAGAACCCGTGCATCTTTCCGAACTTCGTCGAGGCCGCGTGGCGGACGAGCCCTCGGAGTTGCTTTTTTTGAGTTTCAGCGGGATTGAGGGTGTTGAGTTGCTGGTTACGCCAACGGGCGTAGAGCCGAAGGAGGGGGGTAGCGTCAAACATGGAGCGTCCGAGGTGAGGCCTTTAAGCAAGGCCGCCAGCATGACCCTGAAATCGCTGCTCGGCAAGTACGCCTGGAAGTGAGGGCCCAACAAAGAGGACAACGGAACCCTCGATTCGGCCGGAGAGTGCGATCATCTTGAGGAGTTCTCGACGGTTAGGGCTGTGGTGACGAATGCGCCCCGCATGGGGATGGATGTTCTCTGGCTTCCAGGAGTAGCTCGTAAGCTCTACCCACTCACCCTCGAACGCTTCACGAATCCGGCTCCATGGAATCTGTGCCATGACTATCCCCTTGGTAAAGTACCTGCCCATCCTACAGGGCTTTTCGGCGCTTATCAAAATTATTTTCGTCCCCCGCACCTGCCCCTGAAGGGGGAGAAGCTGGGGCCGGCCACTAACGTGACCCAGGCTGCGCCCGTCCCCGGAAGGGGGCTTGGTGGCTCCCAAGGAGTTGGAAGGACAGCACTTGCCCAGAATGTAGTGTTTCCGTGAAGGGCGGGCCTGGGGGAGCGAAGGTCGAGGCCTTTTCGTCGGAGCGCGCTTGATGCGCGGACTATGGGGCGATCTTAATTCTCGATACCGAGAGTTTAACCTCGTACCCAAGCGCTTCGAGAATTCGGATGAGTAGGTCGGTGGTAACGTGTTGAAGGTTTCGGTTCAGGATGGAAGTAACACGAGTTCGCGAGGTTTTTGCTCGTCGAACAACCTCCGCATGGGTCAACCGTTCCCTTTCGACCGCAGCGATGAGAGCTGATATTAGTTCGCTTTTTGCTCGCCTTCTTGAAGACATGGATTACCAAACTCACACTTAGTTCGAGATCACAAATTTTCCCGAATAGCGAGTATCTGGCGTCTATGCAGATGCATGTGGAAGCCGGCGAAAAAATGCCACTGCTGCGCATCGAGCTCCCCGAACCACGGATGCTTCCAAGTCAATTGGGTTCTGAGGTCCTTTGCTTGGTTAGCGATCTCTTCGAACCGATTGCACGCGTCCTGGAACTCGTTCAGTGTCGCTACGTCGGCTGAGCTGCTGGGTTTAACCCCTTTGGTGGTTACGATGTGTTGAGGACGCACACCAAGAACTAAATCGTGGATAATAGAGGCGACCCCGTTATTCACAATACGCAAATGATCGACAGTCATGTAGACGGACCAAAATCTACTACTATCCTCTAGTCCGCGCAGCCTTTTGATCAAAATGGGTCTAGTCGCGGCCGTCTGGTCCAATTCCCGAGAGAGTCTAAGAATCTCCTCTTTCTCGAAGTGGAAGGCAGCGGCCGCTTCCTGGCGAGAGGTGCGATTATATCTCCACCACACGAGTAATCGCGCCACGAGCAGTTCATACAGGGGCAAGCCCTTTCCGGGAGGTTGGAGAATTGGTTGGTTCGTGTGTGGGATAGTTGTCATGCTTGCAATAGTGAAGTAAGTTGGTTGCATAGTGCAAGTGAAAATACGCAGGCCAAAGTATCATATGGCGCAAAAATCCCCGAAACATAGGAGAGCAGGGAGGCGGCGTTCCCCATGTCCGGTCGCATGCGCTCTTGACCTTCTGGGAGATCGCTGGACGTTTTTGATCGTGAGAGACCTGCTCCATGGGCGCTCTCGCTTTAAAGACTTTATGTCGTCTCCGGAGAGCCCGCCTACCAATATTCTCACAGAGCGCCTTAATCGGCTGGTGCGGCACGGTTTAGTAAGACGAGCTCCTGCGCACGATGGGACCAAACATCAGGCTTATGAACTGACTCAAAAGGGGGAGGATTTGCGACCCATTTTGCAAACGCTGCGCGATTGGGGGCTGCGGTGGATACCTCGAACGGAGGCACGAATTAGCACTACATAATGGATGAGGCGGAGTTGCGTTCGGGAATCTAAGTTGATTTCAATCTCCCTCAGTTGCAGATAGTGTGTGGGCGGCTAAGAGACCTTCACCTTGTCTCGCTCAACGTTCGATCTATATGAATCTGCGAGCTCTTGAGCGAGAACGAGATCGACTCGAATAGGTAAGTTGCTCTCCTCGAGGCGTTCGGAGATCGACGACAGCAGTGAGGGGACAATATCGCCCTCAACAAGAATGTCGAGATCCGAGAAAGGTTTGTAGTCTCCCCGAGCGCGGGAACCAAATACAAATATAGTTGCTCTCATGTCCCGTAAAGGCCGTATGAGCAGATCCTGAACGATCGACCAATTCTCTGGCGATAAACCGAACGAAACTTCCGCCATTAAGCCTCGCGCTCAAGAGATGTTACGAGCGCGTCTGCGTGCGGAGGTATCTCCTTGGCTGAAGCGTATACCTCTTCGGCTAATGATTCTTTGTATGTGTGGCTGGAAAGGTTGCGCGCGTCGACAAAGCGAAGCCAGGCCTCGACATCGGTGATAAGCGAAAGTTTGGCGGCCTCTCTAAAGGTGTTTTTAGGTGACAACGTTTCGCTGATGCCGGATGCCTTTAAATACCGCTGTAGCACCTTCCAACTCAGTTCAACGGTAAATTCAAATCGCTTAATTACTGAATCGCGCACGATATCGTCCTTCGGCAGGCTAAGTGCTTCTTTTAATCGGGTGATATCTCGCTTAAGCTCCCCCAGTTGAATATCTGAACGGTCCATCGCGATGAGTGTAGCACAGGGCTTTACCATGTGTCCTCGTTCAATTTCTCCGGTCACCCCGGCGACTTGCCGAGGAAGGCCGGTGCGCTTCTCTTGAAAAATAAGTGGTTACAGATACTTCGGCTGCGGTCTAGGGGCCCTTGCTACGAGGGTGCTCTGCCTCGACACCTTTAGGTGAGGGGCCAGATAGTGTACGCTCTACCTCCTGACACATACGAGGTTTCTATGGCTAAACCATCTAAGATATCTGGCTTTCCGGAATGGCTCCCTGAGCAAAAGATCGCCGAAGATAAGGTCATTGCGACCATCAAAAATATCTACGAGAGCTTCGGCTTCTCTCCTATCGAGACCCCGGCAGTCGAGCTTTTGACGACGCTCGGTTCGAAGGGTGTTATCGACAAAGAGATATTCGCTGTGAAGCGCCTTAAGGCTGAAGAGGGGGATGAGGCGGAGCTTGGACTCCACTTTGACCTCACTGTTCCGCTCGCGCGGTATGTGGCGCAACACGCGCATGCCCTTGTATTCCCCTTTAAGCGATATCAGCTGCAGAAGGTGTGGCGTGGTGATAGACCACAGAAGGGACGCTTTAGAGAGTTCTACCAATTCGATATCGATATCATCGGTCGGAACGATCTTCCCCTTTCGTGTGACGCGGAGGTGGTGTCGGTCATTGGTCTCGTGATGCAAGCTCTCCAGTTTGGTCCTTACACGATTCGCGTTAACAACAGAAAGTTGCTTGGTGGTATCTACGCGGAGCTTGGTCTCTCAGAGTCCGCTCGTAAAGCCGCTATTATCGCGGTTGATAAGATCTTAAAGATCGGCGCCGATGGCGTTGCGCGTGAGCTTCAAAAGATAGAGGGGATTTCACAAATAGCGATCGAAACCATCCTGAAGTCGACCACGATTCAGTGTCCTATCGATCAACTCGCGGAGAAGGTCGCGGCGCTCAACACCTCAAGCGCGCAAATTAGTGAGGGGGTGCAAGATCTCATCACTATTAGTTCGCTTCTTCCTGTCTCCCTGCGAGAGCGTCTCGTTATCGACGTAAGCCTCGCGCGAGGGCTCGATTACTACACCGGTCTAATCGTTGAGACCGTTTTCGATAAGCACCCTGAGTTCGGAAGTGTGATCTCTGGCGGGCGGTATGATGATCTCGCCTCTGAGTTCACCGATCAAAAACTGCCGGGCGTTGGTGTCTCGATCGGCTTGAGCCGTTTGATGGAGTTGGCGTTCAGCGAGAGTCTTGTAGCGACAGCTCGTAAGAGTCCGACAGACGTTCTGGTAACGGTGTACGATGAGGCGGATAGGCCGCATCTCAACGTCGTTGCTCAGGAGCTTCGTTCACTTGGCGTTCCGACCGAGGTGTTCTTCAAGTGTCCAAAGTTGGGTAAGCAGATCGAGTACGCCGAGTCGAAGGGGATCCGTTACGTCGCGTTTGTGGACTCAGCGACACGCGCTGTTCAGATTAAGGATATCGTTTCGAAGGAGCAGGTATCGGTGACCTCGCTTGCCGAGTGGGTCCGAACCGTTCGACAAGGCTAGTATGGTGCAGGCGTTCACCGTTCGCACTCCTGGTCAGGGACTTCACGAGATAACAGATCGAATCGCTCGTGCTGTTCACGACTCGGGAGTAGAGGAGGGGCTGTGCACCGTTTTTATCCGTCACACCTCAGCGAGCCTTACGATTCAGGAGAACGCTGACCCGTCAGCGAGGGCGGATCTTGAGGCGTGGCTGAACCGGTTGGTGCCGGAGAACGATCGGTTGTATACCCACACCTTTGAGGGGCCCGATGATATGCCTTCTCACATTAAGTCGATCCTAACGAACGTCTCCCTCTCGATTCCTGTGTTGGGGGGAAAGCTAACCCTGGGAACGTGGCAGGGGATATACCTCTGGGAGCACAGAAGGAGTCCCCATACCCGCGAAATAGTAGTACATATTGGATAAGGTTGGCCGTGCACCCCTCGACGGCGTACAATAAGGGGAGCCCCTAGAGCCTAAGACAGCATGTCGCAACGTTGGCAAAAAGTAGACGCATTCTTACAGGACGTTTTCTTCGTTACGGGGAACCGTTTCAAGCTTGCCGAAGTTGAAGCCGTTCTTGGCAAGATGCGCCACGTTGATCTCGATCTTCCCGAGGTTCAAGAGCTCGATTCCCGAAAAGTTGTGATCGCGAAAGCGCAAGCCGCGCTTCAACAAGGGTACTCCCCAGTATTAATTGAGGATACCTCATTATCTCTCAACGCCTTGAACGGACTTCCAGGTCCTCTCATTAAGTGGTTCCTCAAAGCGCTTGGTGGTGAAGGGGTGTATCAGATGGGGCTCTCGCGAAACGATTGTCAGGCCGAGGTGCGAACGATCTTCGGACTCGCGCTCGGACCTCAAACCTTAATCTACGGAGAGGGCGTTGTGCCCGGCAAGGTCGTTACGCCACGGGGCCGGGGCTTCGGATGGGACGCGATCTTTCAACCTGAAGGGAGCGAGCGTACGATGGGTGAGATGACACCGGAGGAAAAATCATCGTTCAGCATGCGTGTGATCGCGTTGCAGGATCTCCGTGTACAGCTTGAGCGGTTCCACGCATCGATCGCTCGTGACAACGACTAAGTGAAGTGTACGTGTGACCGTGAGCTCGGCATCAGAGGATAGAACTCCAACGCTCTCCAAGAACATCGAGAAGGTGGCGCGATCCCTTTTTGCGGACATCGAAACCCAGCAGGCATTTCTCCGCGCCGTTGAGCAGGGCGAGAGTGGCGTCACGGGTGTTGTGTGGTTATACGGAGACCCGCAACCGGGAAGCTTCGCGACCGGTGAACGCCCTGAGTGGCTTCCCGCATGGATCGATGTCGCGGCGGAGGGGGAGCGTCCAGGGAAGCTTCCCGCGCACGACCAAGGTGATGTGTACTGTATGGATCTCT
>Ga0078894_10001235_pt1 | contig 18831 bp, 12 predicted proteins | sample LauGreSu1BDMLBSD_2_FD_67506 | JGI IMG/M metagenome (GOLD analysis project Ga0078894, IMG submission 67506) | Freshwater lake microbial communities from Lake Michigan, USA - Su13.BD.MLB.SD (version 4) (version 4) | ecosystem: Environmental > Aquatic > Freshwater > Lake | place: Lake Michigan... | reverse complement strand
TTCATCAAGAGCCTACCCATATCGTTTAGCTTAGCCGTGCTAGCATCCTTCAAGGCCATAGCATGACGTTCGTTCTGGAAGATTATGTACATCTCCCTGCCATTTATCCTAACACCAACAGCCTTGTTAGGGTTTTTTGCTTTTGCTGATATATACCAGACCTTTTCGTTCGGGTTGTTTTGAACAAGGTTGTAGAGGCTCTGAAGAGCTTCGTTCTTTCTAGCCTGAATGTGCACAGCGGCGTTCTGAGATATGACGTTGGCGAGGAGGTGAGTGGCTTCAGTGAATCTACCCTTGGCTTTTTTAACTGGAGATCTCCCAGATTGAATACCAGCGCCACCAGTCGGATAGTAGTTACTGTCCTCGTTTTTCTCGTCCAAAGCAAAACCCCAGAGCGGAACATAGTTGGTGTACATGGATTCCCACACGTCAACAGACTCTTTTGACTCTAGGTTATACTTAACCATGGTCTCTCTGGTGTTTTTAGCTATGGAATAAACTTTCTTAGAAAGTTCGTCCAGCTTTGCCCTCTTATCTCTTGGAATAGATTTTAAATAATTATTAGCGTCTTCCGTTGTTATACCAGACCCCATGGTATTTTTTCCGTTAGTCCTCTCTTCAAGAGCCTTGTTTCTTTCCTCGGCATGCATAGCATACAGGAAGTCTGTCAACTCATCGTCGGAGATGTTGTTCTTACGCATGTAATCGTAAATCTCCTGAGTGTTTTTGTCAAGAGCCTTTAGATCTTCTGCGGCCTTCCCATACATAAGCTCTTCAGCCATCTTGAAGTCTTGGTCTTCCTCCAGCTGCCCGCCCTTTGACTTCCTGACTCCCTCTTGAAGAACCCAAATCTCTTTGTACTTGTCTTGGAACTTCCTTTGTACGTTGTCCATAGAAGTTTGGAACCAGCTTCTGTCAAACGCATCCCACGTCTCACCAGTAGACGTTTCTGGGGACCTTGGGGCTGGCTTCTTGCGTAAAGAAGTAACCATGTTATAGGTCCCGTTGTCTGGGTTCGGACCTACTGGGCGGGGGATAGAAAGGCTGTCCAACTGCTTTCTGAGTTCAATGACAGCAGCGTCATCACCCTCATTTACGGCAGATATTACTTCTTTGACTTTCCCAGCAATTCTATCACCGTACTCGCCAAGCTCTCCAAATCTTCTTGCGAAAGATCCCCTATTGGCAGCGGCTTTTGCTGTAGCTCCTGCGGATCTAACGACTTGGTTGATTTTGTCATCGGTGATCCCGTACTTGCCTCTTGCAAGTTTTCCTGCGGCTGTTTCGTAGTCTGGTTGTTCATTTGTATCTATGTTCATCTCGTTTTTCGAGACGGATTCTTTCATCTTTTTGTACAGCGCCTTTTCGGGATACCAGATTACAGCTTGAAGATCTGCTTGGTTTATAGATACCCCGTACTGAGATAACAGATTTTGCTCTACTGATTTAAAGACATTTCTTATGAACCTGCGCTCAGAACCGTTTCTGGGTGAGTCAGCCAGTTCCCCACCAGAAGACTTCTTAAACTCATTCGAAGCCTTTCTGACTTCGGCCAAGTTAGCGTTCTGAGAGAAAAGCTCTTCCCTTACGCTCTTGATCATAGCCAGCTTAGCGATGATGTTAGCCTTGTCTTCAAGTGTTGCGGAAGAAAACTTATCTTTATAAGAATCTATCAGATTTACATCCGACTCAGACAAATTATCTACAGCAGACTCAAGTCTAGCTGACGCTTTATCAAAGTCAGTCTCTTTCAAGAGGGTTCCAGTAAGCCTGCCATAGGTGCGCATAAACCAGCGGTCCATGGTTAGCTGGCCAAACTCTCCATACAGGTTCATAAAGAACCCGTTACCTATTTTTGGCCCCAAGATAGACGCCCCGTATACCTCAGTTGAGTTCAGTTCACCGCTGATAAGCTTAACGGTCTTTCCATTCTTGTCCCTGTATGCCAAGTCAGACACCGAGAACTTCTTAGTCAAGAAGAAAGAAAGTTGCTGTAGGGTAACGCCTTTGTCCAAGAGCAAGTTCAAGAACTCAAAAGTCTTGTTTATGCTGTCTGACTGAACACCAACGTTATTAGTCTGCTTGAATCTGCCAGTCTGCTTAAAGAAAGTATACTGACTGTCGGCTTCTTCAAAATTCTTATCTACTTTGTTACCGTTGGATGTTATAGCGAGCGCAAGCTTGAATACAGCTTCTGACGTCTCGTCTGTAGAGATCTCTGGGTGAACCAAAGAAATGATAGAAAGCGCATTTGTAGTCTTCTCATCATACCAGCCAAGCGCCTCGGGATGAGTAGATATAGCCACAAGAGCCTCATACGTATAAGCATCTACTAGATATTTTTTTAGTCCTTCACTATCATAATCCTGAAAATCCGCTATCCCATAAGCTTTCTTGATCCGAGCCTCACTGTTTTTAAACAGGTCCATGGCATACTCAGCAAATTCCGTGACGTTATTGAACGAAGATACCTGAGATGCTGGCATCATGTTAGAGATAATCGTCTGAAGCTGAACTATCTCTGGACTGGTCTTTTCAATTATTTCGTTTTCTACTGTGGGCTCTTGAATCGCTTCGGCTACGGGTTTGACATAACCCCTTATAGGAGTCGGATGCTCTATCTTCTTTGGATTCCCGTTCTTATCGATGTAGTACGCATTTTGCAAGAGGTCTTTTCTTCTTCCGTTGTCTGTCTTTTCAGCCCACTTTTCTCTGAAATCAAAGTAATCGTTGACGAACATCTTGTTGATCTTCATCTTCGGAGAAAACCGAGTGCCAACGTTTTCAAAAAAAGTAACCTCTTGATTGTTAAGCCCTGGGTGTCTTCTAGCAGAAGTAACGGTGGCTTGTGTGCCTTCCGCATTGAAGTCAGATATTACCTCCGTCTGCGCTCCTGTGGCTGCCGCCCTGTTGAACTTTCTGGCTATAGCTAAGAAGTCGTCGCTAGAAGTTATGTTATAAGGGCTGCTACCGCCGAAAACGCGAGAGATAAGATCCTTAAAGTAGTCGGACAGCCTCTTGATGGTTGACGGCTTAAGATCAGCATACCCAATGCCTTCTATAACTCTGGCAATAACCTCCTCCTGATACAACGGAAGGTCGGTGTTCTTCAAGCTGGAGTAAACCTCCTCCGCATCTCTCATCAACTTGCCTATAGCATAATCCTTAGAGGCAAGGGTCTTCAAGCTTTCAAACACTTGTTCTCTGTAAGGAGACTCAGAGGATATTATGTCCCTCAGCGCACCATGAACAAACTCGTGCCTAACGTCCAGCAAAGCCTCTGAGGTATTAACCTTTCCGTTAACCTCATCTAAAAGAGAGATGTGTATCGTCTTTTCAGATTTGTTGTACGTTGCGTTGACAGTTGCCCCTTCTTCAAGATTAAGATTCTCGTACCCTACAGCGGCCTCAAAGCTGTCCCTATTCTTGTGAATGACGACCTTCACGCCAGATCCCCTAAAAGCAGACATGAGGTTTCTTGTAAGGGACAGTATAGCAGTGTCTACACCTTGCCTGTTTTCCAGATCAATCTCTTCTGCCGATGTGAACTCAACCCTGTCTTCTGGGGTAAAGTCATAGAACTTTCCGCCCTCTGTCTTTCTTGAGTACACCAAGTTGTGATATTTGTCATCCTTCAGCTGGTCTTCCGTTATGACGCTAATGGCACTTGCCTGTCTAGCAGAAGAATAGTCAGAGAGAACAATGTCCTCTATCTTGGATACCACCTCTTGTCTGTTGGAGTCAAGCATGTAGTCAAACACCTCTCCAAGAGCATTTGTTGGGCGGGATGCAGCGTCATAATCACCCATAAGCTTCATGAGTTCAGCCCTCTTTTTAGTAAGAGATTGAACCTGCTTTGAAGCCGAGATATAAGCCTTTCTATCCTCAGATGTTTTAACCTCTAGGTTTTTGATTGACGAGAGGTCTGACCTTGAGTCTCTAAGTCTTGCATTGATGTCGTTTAAGGCATCTTGTATAAGCTCTTGAGGGGTAAGATTCGTGTCTATGTTGGATGCAGAAGAAAACAGTTCTGCCCTTGTTGATATGGCCTGCGCAAGTCTCTGGCGGACCTCTTTCGACATAGCGTCGATTTCGGCATTGTCCCCAGTGTTTTTTGCGTCAATGCTCTTAGCTAAACCTACAAGCCTAAGTATTTCATTGTCAGCCTTTACGAGTTCCTCGTAGGTGTCTGGTGACTTTACTCTTATGGCTCTGTATACAGACTGTCTATCTCTAACCTGCTGATCGAACTCAATTTTACGCTGTCTCAACTCTGCGCCTAGCTCCTTTCTTCTAGTTGGATCTGACTCAGTAGCAACTTCTCTAGACAGCCTATCTATACTCATTCTCAGCGGAGAAGAGATACCCACCTCCCTATCTGCTGGGGAGTTAGTAAGCATGGACGGGGGAGTGCTTATAGCGCGTTCTCTCAACGCCGCTACAGAATACGCGGATCCACCCAGCGTACCACCAATAGCCCCGCCAGTTATGGCTCCGTTCAAGGCAGATCTACCTATATCAAGTAGCATGTCTTTAGTAGAAGGAGCATCCTCAAGGAACAGATACCTGTTGCTTGCCTCAAGGGCCCCAGCGATCCCCTCTTCTATACCTTCTGCGGCAAAACCATAAGAAGAACTTCTAGCCAATCCTCTTACATACTGACGTGAAGCAATCGTAGAGGCTACTTTAGAAGCACTCTCTTTTAATGCGTTTGATATAATCTTGCCACCAACAAGATTGCTAACCGATTCTACGCTACCAGCTATAGCCGCATAACCAAGTCTTTCCCAATCCCCAATATCAGGATTGTCCTTTACCTCTTCGTAGGCATTTCCAGCAGAAGAAAGGCCGCCAAGTGCAACCCCAGCCCCGCCCCCAAGTATTGCTGCGGCCATGTATGGGGCGGACTCAAATCCAGTAGTAACTGCTTGTTTAGCTGCGGTATAAAGATTCCCGTCTGCGATACTTCCAAGTACGTCAGTATCATACTGATCCATGTTGGCCCTCATGGACTCAGAAAACGGTCTAAATACCCCTTCTCTTAAGTCTTGAAACATGGTTGGAGTGATCCGAAGCTCCCCAGATTTTTGAGCTCTTTCGAGAGCCTCTTTGACAGCGACAGGATCCCTTTGATTTACACCAACTAAAGCTGACTCTACGTCATCAACACCCACATAACCACCAAAGGGCCCGCTAAAATATGTGGACAGACCAGAAACCATGTCTGTGGCCCCAGCAGCTAAACCACGCAGCCAGTTCTCGACCTCCCAGTTGTCTTCACCAAATTCTTGCCCAGTAACAATCTGCTGGTTTTCGATAGTTTGATTTCTACGCTCCTCAAGAAGCCTCTGGCTTTCTTTAAGCTGAGCCAAATAGTCTTGGTTAGCCGAATTAACCCCCTCTATCGTCTTTCTGGCTGTGGCTTCATCAATGCCTTCAACAGCCATCATGTTTCTAACGAACTGGTTGAGATCTTCGCCTTTAAGGCCCATCTCAAGAGCCAGATTGACGTAATACTGGTGGTCTTTTGGCTCCATATTATTTACCGCTGAAGAAGTTTCCGATTGAGTTTATTGTGTTTCTTATGATTCCACCGCCTTGTAATTGACGGGGAGGGGCTACCGCAACTACTTTGGGGCTAACTGCTTGAGATTGATACAATTCAAAAGACCTTTGAAATAGAGGATTATACATATGGGCCATTCTATTTTTTATGGTTGTATATAGCCCTCTTTCTTCACTTGGTGCAACCCTCCTGTATTTAATGGCAACTGTCTTTCCTTGTAACCAGTCTTCTTTTTCTTCTACATATCCAAAAAGAATGCTTCCATCTCCATCAACATTTGCAGAAACTATAAGGTGTGGGAAGTTGGCCTGTTTCTGAGGCTCTATAGGCTTGTCAAAGTAATATAGCTCTGTTATGGCACTTGATATAGATGTAGACTGATTTGTTCTTTCATCCCTTCTGTTGACCATTTTAAAGCCAGGCGGGATATTAGTGTCTACCCCATCCCCAAATGGGCTCTCTAGAGGCTTCTCTTTTTCTGGCTTTGGTTGCGCAGCACGAAGCCTTCTTGCCTCCTCGTCCGCCTCCGCCTTAAGTATACCCCACAGCTTCTCTCCCTCCAATCTCCCATACTGTTCAAGGATTCTTTGAAGCTCTTTGTCGTCGGACATAATAATTCTTCTAGCGTTCTCCATTGTAGAAGTGCTCTGCAAATCAACCCCCATTTGAGACAGTTCGTATATTATAGCCGCATTCACATATGGGCTTTCATTAGCGTCTAGGCTGTTGGCTCTAGTAAATCTATTCGCCACATCAGATACAAACGTGTCTTTATCTTTATTGTACTGAAATATAGCTCTTTTGCTTACAGCCCATTCCCCAGTAGCTGGGACAACGTCGATCTTTCTTTTCGTGAAAGCCAGCGGATCTGATCCACTGTACACGGGATCATCATAAACAAGCTGCGTCTTACCGTCTGAATGCATAATCTCCATCTGACCAGTCTGAGGATTCCATCTAGCGTTTAAAGCCCCTTCCTCTCTAGTCTTAAACTGCTGCATCATATCTTCAAGCGTCTCCACATATTGCTCTGGGTTTTCGCTTGCGGTCTTCAACTCAGTAATGTTGGCTGCTCTAGAGGCTGCCGCCATATTCAAAAAGTTCTTTGCGTCTACTTGTATGGCCTGAAGCGTCCTAGAGGTCTCTGCTGTTGGGTTTTTAGCGTGTTCTTGTATAGCTCTTTCAAACTCAGACATGTATGATTGAGCAACACTTCTTGACCTCTCTCCTAAAAAATTAGAAGTAGACTGCATCCCATAGAAGTTTTCCCAAAGCTTTGCTTCATTTGCCTTGGCAGTCTCCTTGTCTGTTCTGAGACGGTTTATAGTGGCATCAAGGGAAGATAGACCTCCTTGGCCTGGACTGTTTATAGCTTCGGTGTAGAGCGCCATTACTTACTGTTGAATTTTTTAAGCAAAGATCTTACTTTCTTGTGCAGATTGGTGTTGCCTTTCTCTGATTCTTTGTAAAGAGACTTCACCTGGGAAGGATTGAACACGAGAACTTCTTCCCCAGTCACCTCTGCAACCTTTTTGCCTTGGTTGTTCAATACGTGAAGAGGGTTGGTATCGTGACTAAACTTGCCTGGGGTTTTAATCGCCCCACCATTTTTTTTGCCGTCGATCTCTGGCGTTTTATCTCTGCTAATCTTCAAATCTGGGTAAAGATCTGCCAGCTCTACCCCAGTAGAAGCCAAGTCACCAAAAGCATTTGACATGGTCTGTCTGCCAGACGTAAATGCTGTAGCTGCGGCCTGCTTGTCCAAGGCGTATTGTTGGGCAGATGTTTCAAGATTGAATCTATTTGCCTGCAACCTAGCGTCAGCGAGTTTCTCCAGAGCTGCCGCCTCTCTCTCATAGCCCGCCTGTGCTGCTTTAGCCATGTCGTTAGAGGTCTGAGCCATTACAGAAGGTGCGGCTCCGATCAGAGATCTGCTGCCCCCGCGTTCCAGTGCGGCGAGGCTAGAAGCCATGGTATTCTGAATCTGAGCCTGCTCAAGTTGCATCCCCTTGTCAAGCTGAGCTTTTCTGTACAACTCGTAGTACTCCTGAGGAGTAGACATCTTTGGAACACCTTTCTTCTTAAGCTCCTCGTACTCAGCTTTGGCTTTTCTGGACTGAGCCATGCCGCCAACAGCTTCAGCACCAGATATTATCCCTTTGGCTATTAAAGCCAGCGTCATTGGATCCATGTTTAGTTATTTGATTCGTTTAGTGTCAGGTTGCTTTCGTGCTGGTTTATGTTTACAGCAAACAACTCCCAAGGTACTGAGGTAGTGGCCGTAAGTGTCACCCTGCAAAAATAGTCTCTAAGGAAGTCCCCATACTCAGCCTTGCTCATCGAAGCATATATGCGGCTGTTCGTGGTGGCGTTGCTAAGATTTCCACTATACCCTATAGACTTGGTAGAAGCAAAAGAGTTGAATATAGCCTGGGTTGTAGTATCACCAACCATCAATGTAGCACCTTTGGGAATGGGGGCAAAGTCAACCCTAGAGTTAAATGTAGCCACCTGATTAGCGGGAGCAGAAGCCAACGTACCTATCTCTACTTTGTGCTTAGTGCTGACGGCTGAAGTGTCTTTCGGGATCTGAGCATAGTACATGCCCTCTCTAGCTTGAGCAATGCTGAATTGAGAAGAGCTTTGATTAGAGGTGTATGCATAGGCTGTCCACCCAGAGTAATTGCCCTCAAGGGAGAGCGATGTATACACCTTGTTTTCAGATGGGCTGAGGGAAGACACTACCTCTAATACAGAGTCGTACTGAGTGCCGTAATAATTAGCTTGAAGACTACCAGAACCACCGTGATGGTAGAATAGCTTAAAGTCATCCCCTTGGTTGTAAGAGTACTTACAGGAAACTAATACGTCACCAACCGACCCGTAGCACGTTGGGATAAAGCTATACCGAGTGGTCCATGATTCAAGCACTCCGCTATAAGCTATAGTAAACCCAGGCAGGTTTTGCATGCCGCCCGCCCTTGCGCTGTAGTAAGACCCATCCCCTACTGTTAACAGGTACTCGTCGTAGTCTGGGTCCCAACCCCCAATTATTCTAGGGAATACAGGGCTACTTCCCTGACCTCCAGAACCATCATAGCACTTCTTTATCGCTTCAATCTTAGCATAGAAGAACGAAGACATATTCTTGGCGGAGAGGTCTGTAAACTCCCCAGAATTCACTCTAAACACCTTCTTAGAGGTAATGTCTAGGAAGTATATGTTTCCATCTCGCTCTACCACGGCCCCGATCATCCCAGAGCTACCAAAGCTGCCTGGGTAGAAGTACGGCTCAGAGAACACCTCATTTGATGCTATCAGATTAGATGTCCCGTCAGCGAGCTGCAAAGCCACCTTCCCTACACTGACCCTTGAAACCTTTGCGTCCTGAAGGACATACAGGCTGTCTCCGCTGTTTATGATTCTGTCTATCTGCCCGTACTCAGAAGGGAAGTCTTTGTAGTTGGCTAAAGACGTGGTGAAGCTAGACAAGGACAGTCTAGTAGAATCACTGAAGAACTCGTCGCTGTATGTAAGGGAGAACCTGCGATCATTACCTCTATTGCCAGAAGGCAGGTATCTGTTTACAAAGAACGTCTTCCCGAAAGAATCAGCACGAGAAGAGTAATAGTGAGATGCATTTCTACTCTCTATAAATCTCGCGTGATATGTGTATCCAGTTAAGTCCCTAGGTTTAAATTCGTTTGCGACTATACTACATTTTAGCAGCGGGGTTCCCTTCCACCATACATCACCTCCGCTTATAGCCAGGTTATACGGGAGAGGGGCACCAGGATTAGCCGTCCCAACTATGTTAATCTCCTTGTATACTTTAGACTGCTTTATAGTCTTGTTTGGGGTATATATCTCAACAAGAACGTGTTTGCCCCAGTTAGCTAACGGGTGAAAGTGAGGTGTTGTTACAGTGTGATTGGGGCTAACAGTTTCCCCTGGAGAGACGTGTTGAGGGGTCGTAAGAGGATTCCAAGACGTACCCCCATTAGCAGTGGCAACAGAGGAAGAAGACGGCTCAAGAACCAAAAACCACCCCTTACATGGTGCATAGTTCCCGTTGAATAGCGGGTTTCTGCCGCTAAAACGCATGTGCATATGTTGCGGAAGGACACCCTCTTCTTGAATTATCCTTGCGAGATTTTTATTGTAGTCATTGACAGCGTTTTGTAATTCCTGTTCCGCAGCTTCTGTTGGGGTGGTTATTATATCTGAGAATATATTTTGAATTACGTTATCTTGAGCCGTGGCATTTGCTTGCAGGGCCTGTCTTATTCGCTCGGTTGACTCTGCGTTTTGATTATCTACGTTCTCTGTCAAGAACACCATATCCAAAATCTTGTACTCAAGTGCCTCTGGATAAGTATATGTGTCTGGGTTCGTTCCGCTAGCCGAATATCTTACAACCCTTAGCACATCTCCTTTTCTAAACTTATAAGCATAGTCTACCCCGCCTCTTCCAGTATACCCAAGTTCGCTAACCCAGTTCTTTAACGAAACAAATACCTTATTGTTCCAGTCCTCTGTAGATGTAAATCCAGTGCCTTGGTTTTGAACATCAGGATCATACGTTTCGCTATAATTAGCAGAGTAATAAAACGACTGAAAACCGTCAGCTACGTAGTACTGAATGAAGTCTTCTATCTGGTTATTACCCCCGTATACCAAAGAGTAATACTTAGCCCACGTAGGCATAATAATCCCGCTAAGATTAGCGGTTATTTCAGCTCTTCCTTTGTTTTCTCCCTGTCCTGTTCTCTCACCCATATTCTTCACGTAAACAGAACCAAGTTCTTTCACGAAAGAATGTCTTCCCCTTTCATCGTAAAATACTACACCGAAGTTGTGGCTTACCCCGTTCTTCCAAGTCTTTATCCCACTAGACGTAGCCACCTCTGTATTAGAGCTACTATTGGTCCACGATGGATATGACACGGCGAATGTAGCGTCACCAGAGACTTCTGGAAAATTCTCGCTGTAGTTTCCGTATACAAGCCTGCCGTTAACAAAGGACTGCGTCAAAGCTGTCCTTGGTACCGAGTCGAATCCCTTCAGCGCCTCTACAAATGGGATGATCGGATATGTCTGGTCGTTATAAAACTTGTATACTCGCGTTGAATAATCCCAGACCTGAGTTCCATTTAGCGTTTTTGTGGCCCCGACTGGAACGCTATCTATAAGGTGATATGCCCCAGTCTGATTGTCTCTAAAAACAAGTTCAATCTTAGAAACCTCTTTTCCCCATAATGGGACGGTTATAGATACGTAGTTTTCAATGGATGCGTATATACCGTTGTCCAATACGGCAGTCCCTCCAAAATAGGCATTGCACAAGTACCTATTTACTATGACCTCAGAAAGCGGGGAGAGCACGCTAACCTCACCGTCCTTGTACACGTATCTACACCCAAATGAGAAACACCTACCGTAGATATAGTTCTGCTTGAAGCTGTTGTCTGTGTTTACAGTAGCCGTTATAGAAGATATAGGGGGTGTCTTACATACGCTCAAAAACTCAGCGTAATCACTTGTGGCATAGCCTGTAAGCGCACCAGCAGACATAGCCCTGTCTACGTTGATCTTCTTTGGCTCAGACTTACCGTCAGTGAAGTAGATTATCGTCTCTACCGACCCATTCTGATTTACGTCATACCTAACTACATCTGCGTCTATGTACGAATCCGCTACGAAGTTCAACTCCGCCCTTTCAAGCACAATCTCATAAAATGGAGAGTCTGTATTGAAGTTACACCTGTATATCCCGTGGCTTTCATTTGCCCCATGAACAAAGAAGTATATGTAATCCTGATCGTAATCTGTCACACTCCCAATCACGGTTCTAGCAGCCCCGCTGTTATTGTATAAGTCCCTTGGGTGTTGGAGTACGACATTGCCCCTGCTGTTCTTTAGAACGAAGGCATTCCCGTTGGAGTCTGGTGATATAGTAATGTTCAGCGCATCGGTCATCTCTGTATTAGAGACAGTCCGAAAGTCGCTGTCTTTATTTAGGGCAGCTGGGATTATCTTATGTACAGCCATTAACCTTTGGGTGATTGCTTGTAATTCTTTCTTATAGTCTTCAGAGCCTCTTCTTTGCTGAACGACTTCATTCTAGCGTTAGCCTTTCTGTACTCGTTGTAGTACTCTTGTCTTGCACGAGCCTTTTCGTTATACGGTACAGATGCCTTGCGCTCAATCAGCTTGTAGTAGATATAAGCCCTAAGTGCCTCCTCTGCGTAGATATGGATAGACGGGTCTAGCGATCTAGCTTCGTCAGCGATATACTCTATAACCACCTCAGATGCGCCGTTGTGAGTGTCTACCTCAATTCTGTTCTGGTCAAGGTTGATTCTGAATTGACCGAGATAGTTGCCCCCACCTACACCGTACAGTCTCCCGTAAGAGTTGTCATAGACGTAGTTCCTGAAGATGTAATCATCAAGACCGTCAGATATGTTAGATGTGCTTGGCGTAGAATCAGAAGTGCTAGACTTAGAATCTACTCTGTCGTATATCCCATCCCCATCGGAGTCAATCAGCACACCATTCTGCTCAAGATATTTCTGAGAGTAGTTTATGTTCTTGTTCTCCCCCATGACGTAAACCAACCCGTCACTGCTAACACTTCCAATCTTCACCAAGTCCACAAAGTCGTCTGGGAGATCTACCGTGCTGTTTGACGCATTTACAGGCAGTTTAATGGAGCGAATCTTCTTGAGCATATCAAACCCCATCTCACGCACTCCGCGCAACGCTATGACCCTCACAGAGGCGTGAGTGACGTCATTCGCGTAGTCGTCGTGATCTAGCGTGATCAAGAAGTCATTGATGACCTGGCTAATCTTTATCGTGTTCCTTGCCATCACTGATGCAGTTTAGGTGTTTGAGCGTCATTAGAGAACGACACTATGTCCGCGTCACGAATGCTAACCCCGATCATCTTAGCGATTTCTATAGCCAGTTCATTCTCGTAGTGTTCTGGGAACTCAAAATGAAGGCTGTCATGTACGCTGGCAGTATTATTTGAGAAGTTCAAGGTAGGCTTACCAGTTACTCTTACCCCCGATGAGTTTCTAGCCCCAGGCACTTTGTAGTAGCGCACAAGGATCTTGCTTATGTTAGAAGGGAACACCTCTACGTTGTTTGATACCAGTGCAACTGGGTGGCTTTCAGACGGGGCAGCCAGGTCGCTAATAAGTATTCTTTCAATCTTCTCTTCGTCGTAGCAGATGTCGATAGGAACTCTAGAAGACGTCCCAAGCAGCATAGGCCCAGCCGTAGATATAGAGATGATTCTGGAGAGGTCGTCTGGCTTAGTAAACACCCCACTGGTTTTAGACACCGTAGCATTTTTAGAGAAGAATCCGAGATCTTCTTCTATCTGCTTGAGCCTAGACTTATCCCCCTTTGCGTTTATGTTCTGTCTAGACGATCTTCTGTATTCCTCTACTTCAGAGAAGAGGGCGTTATATATGTTCAGCTGTGCCTGCTGGGCAAAACGATTGAATGCCTGTGCGGACACGAAACCCTTCTGATCCTTGTTCGCCAGCTCCAACACAGCATGATATACGTTTACTATGTTTGAAAACATAAAACAAAGATACAAAAAAAGGCCACCCTATTGAGCGGCCTTCTCTTGATCAAACAAACAATCTTACAACTTAGCCAATCTGTCCTCAAGATCTTCAAGGACAAGCATCCCCTTATCCGTAAGACAGAATCTAGTCATAACGTCCATGGGGTCTTGCCCAACAGGAACTGACACGATAACTTGATTGCTATCGTACCACTTCACCGCGTCTTCCTTGAAGTTCAAAATCTGGAACTCCTTGGATTGATGGAGGATGGATCTAACCCGTACCGTAGGGCTGTCCAGTGCATCCATAAATTGAGAAGGGCTCTTCTTCGCCGTCTGGACCAAATCATATTTGATCTCGGCTGCTGGTCTGTTGACATTGATTCCAAAGTAAATAGCGATAGGAAGCAGTTCTGTAATCTGGCTATCTCTCACTACGTCAATAGCTTTAGAGATGCTGAACTCCATTTCAAGGGTGTTAGCCGCCTTGGCCTCCGTGTCTACCATTTCAAACGTACTTCCCCCGTTAACTTTATTTTCTGGATGAGCCTCCATATAAGCTTTGAGGTTTGGCTTGTCTGAAGGAACCATCAGGTAGCCTTCTCTGAAGATAACAGCTTCTCTTATAGCATGCTCTGACTGCTCGTCAATGTAGATCGACTGCTCGTTAGGGCAGTATCGAATACTACGAATGCTGTTATCGCTCTTGTCGAATACCGTAACTCCTTTTTGTTGCAGGATGAAAGCCACCCCAGAACTATTGAGCGTTCGATACACCGAGTGAGAAGCCTCTTGCTTCTTTTGCTTTACTGTAAACGCTTTGCGTGCTACAGGCTTTTTTGCCTCTACTACATCAACTTCGGATGCAGTCGTGGCGGGTTGTCTTCTTGTGTTCATTAAATTAAATTGATTGGTATGTTTAAGAAATTCTATGAAGTTCGGCTGCTACCGATCCAGTCGTAACATTTGTAAACCTATAAGCAAATTCTGCCGCAGTGTTAACCGCTATAGTCTTGTTTCCATATCCATTAACCCCAAGGTTTGTAGCAGCTATTGATACTGTGTTAGCGCCCGCAGCATTTATCACCGTAAAATAAAATGAATCACCAACTTCAAGGTCTGAAAGAATAAGACCAGAATTAGAAATGACGTCATCTGCAACAGGAAGTGTAACGGTTCTAGATCCTCCTGAGGGAATAAAGTGAAGTATCCTTGTCTTCATATTAAATTGCGCCCCAGTCAGTGCAATGTCGGTGGAAAGGGCGGAGTTGTCATAAATATCAGAAGTTTCTATTTTTTCTACAAGCGGACCCGCAGTCTTAATTCCTTTTGTCGTAGCAGAAACTCTTCCACCAGTAATAGACGTTGCCCCAATCAAACCAGTAACAATAATATTTCCTCCACCAGTTATTACATTGCCAGTGGTTGAAGAACTAAACGTAATGCCACCGTCAACTCCACTAAAATTCAAAGAATTAGCAGCCGTACCTGAAATCGTGAGTGAAGGAACAGACGACAATGAAGCTGGGGAGATTTCATTCATCAATCTCCACGTATCTCTTACGAATACAAAAGTGATGTATTCATTCTGAATGAGGGTATGCGATGTTACGGGGGTGGATGCTACAGTTATGTCCTCATATGCACCTGATTCGAAGTTTATCGTAACAGTGCCTCCAGAAATGCTTTTTCCAAAGAACGTAATCATACATCCGTTCTTCGCGATAAGTCTGCGAGTAGCCTCGTTAGAAACGGGTCTTACAAGAGTTATAGTCTTGTTTCCATTACCCGAAGTAGTCACTGAATAGTTAGACACCTCTGGGTTCAGCAGCTGAGTTACGGCAGATGCGTTGCTGATCGTGATTTCAGCTGGGGCCCCCTCAAGTATAACGGGCGATACTGGATTTGAGTTTTTCATGCTTGTAAAGATAAGTATAGGGGCCGAAGCCCCTATCTTGATTTTTAGCCAGTTATTACAACACCAGAAGCAGCATTGCCAACCACACCAACAGCATCCATAACAGTAAAATCATCGTTCTCAATAGACATGAGGGTTACGGTCTCGTTAGCAGTGTCAAAAGCAATAGTTTTACCAGCTTTCGTGGTAATTGTGATTGTACTGCTTCCACCAACAGAGGTCGCTCTCAAGGTGAAAACGACCCCAACTGGAACTTGAGCAAGTGTAGCCACGCCAGTAATGCTAGCAGCTACAGTAAGCTTAATGAGCCTAGAGTTTACTTCTATCTCTTTTGTCGTCGCGGTGATTGCTATAGTCTCTTCAGCAATAGCAGAATACAGTGGAAATATGTAAGACATGTTGTTTGATTTAAAGAGTTAAAGCGGGGGACCGAAGCCCCCCGCCATCACCAGTTGTTATTAACCAAGAATTGCAACGTGCTGGTTAGCAGCTCTCGTCACCAAGCAGACTTCGGAACGGTAGTTAAAAGTAGCCGAGTCATCTTGAGAGTTGTTGAAACCGAGGATAGAACCAGTCACCCAGTGCTCGATCTCTCTGCTGTAGCCGTTTGCTGCCTTGTACTTCAGCTCCAAAGCAGGAGCCTTTTCACCCGTGTTCGGGTCAGCAACCATCGTCATCGGGATCATAGCGCCCTGGTACTTGGTCGTAGCACCCAACAGCGTAGGATCGTTCAGGAGCTTCCAGTCGTGCTTGTGGAAAGTATAACCACCTCTCGTGAACGACTTGAATCCAAGCTGTACAGCCATGTCAGGGTTGTTGTTGAACGCCCCGAACTGACCAGGAAGACCAGCCGTAACCTGCGTAGCGATACCTGAAGCCAACATGTCGTCAATAGCCAAAGACTGCTTTCTGTTCAAGTACATAGCGTACTCAGCAGGAGCGCCCTGTCTGTCGAGTTCAAGGATGATCGTGTCGAACTCACCAATCGTGTCGAGAGGAGAAGTAGCTGCGTTAGACACAGAGATACCTCTCTTCTTCACAGCAGAGAAGTAACCTTCAGAGCCAGGAACCTTACCAGCGGCGGAGGCAATAGTTCCAGTGTTAAACTCAGCAAACAACATCATCATCTCACGCTTGTCCATGAAACGCTTGCGAGCTTCGTTTTCACCGTGCATGTACCATCTATAATCTCCGTTGCCAACGTTCACGTAACCAATGTTAGTGGCCTGAGAACCAGTGACCTTGAAGATCTCCTTCACGATCATGTAGTTATTGGTACGCTTGTCAAGAGTCGTGTCAAAGAAATTAGAAGGTTGACCAGTTCCCTCTTCATACATATTGCCAAGGACAATCAATTTGTGAGAAGTGCCCCAAGCTGCGCTATCAGTGGCGCCAGTATTACCAACCAACATCACAAAAGTTGCCGTTTGAGTTGCGGTCGTGGTCACGGCCGTGCAAATAAACACTTCACCAGTAGCAGAGTTCATCACAACATCTTGCGGCTGAACCTCTCTGTGTATGTTAGCCAACGTGACAACCACCGTCAAGTCGGTGCCTTCGCCAAAAGAAGCTCCAGTCAAAGCAATCGTCTTGTGACGACGACCCTCTTCGTACCACTGAACAAAGTCAGCAGCACCTCCGTTCTTCACAGCGCCCGTGAGGGTCAGGAAGCCCGTGATGCCTTGATCACCGTAGGTCTTAACAAGATAGTCACTTACGTCGAGTTTCGTAGGATCCAAAAGGAGTCCAACAGTCGTGTACTTGTCGGGGGTTGCGCTAAAGTTTTTGGGCGCGGTCCCGATAGCAGGAGTTCCAGTAGTAGCCATTGTTTTTTAAGTTTTAAAGTTTAAAAGTTAGTTTTTCCCCAGCAAAGAACGGGCTAAGCTGTTCCATGATTGAGGGGGTTGAAGGTTGTGTACTTGCGGCTGAGGGGGAGGACTGACTCACATTCGCTGCCCTGCTGACGATGCTTCTCTGCCCGTCACCAAGACCTTGCTTGTATACAGCCTTTACGATGCTGTCTATATTATCGACGACAGCCCTGTGGGTGTTTAGCAAGTCGTAATCCCATGACCCATCATTCCGCACGTACGGGTCAAAAAACTGATCGAGCTGTACGTTTTTGTTTCTAAGCTCGCTCTTGTATCTGGCGTCAAGCCCAAATCTAAAAGCCTTACCCTCCCCAAGGTCAAATTCGACCCCTTCGAGAGTGTCAAGCTCATTAGACATAGCTTGAATCCAGTTATCGTCAATGAAGGATTCTGGTTCCTCCTGTTGGTACTGAGTAGCTACGGGAGCCATAAACTGATCACGCATTTCGCCGATCTTGTTTCTTGCTTCCTTGGCATCCATCCGAAGTTGGATAGCCCCCAGTCGTCTGTCAGAGTCCTCAAAAAGCCCTTCGTCCAGATTGTACTTTCTGGAGATCATCAAGTCAATGTCCTCCGCAGTCAGTTCTGGGTATTCGAATTTCATGCTGGACTTTATCACCGACAGATCATCCATTTCGGATGGGTTTAGCGATTGATAAAGGAACCAGTCATAAGGCGAACGCCCAGTCTGTTCTACGAAGTCTGCAATAGCTTGAAGACCTTCATCCAGTCTAGCAGGTTCTGGCCTGTTTATTGTTTGGGCGACTTGGTCAAACGACCCGTAATCCATTCCAAGCCTTTCGCTCAGGTATTGAAGTACGGCGGATTCAACCTCCTCGTCACTGTATTGTTCTACCGAATTGTCAATGAACTCATTTTGATTCACAACCTCATCTTGAACGATTGATTGCTCGTCATAAACACTATCATCAATCTGCGCAGCCTCAACCTGCTGCTTAAAAATGTCAAGTTCGTCGGGTGTATCGACAAACTCGATCTTGTCAAATTGCTCTTCCATTAAATTAAATTAGTTGTTTTATTAGTAGGCTATAGCCTTTATGTTAACATTAGCAATCCCCTCTATTCGATGAAGCTCTGCGCCACCAAGATCTATAACTTCTGTAGTGTGCTGAATAAGTGAAAACAAGAGGTTTGCTGTATAACCAGGTTTTCTTTCATAAAAACCAGCAACAGTGGCATTTCCGCTTTCGTCAACAGGAACATTGATATAATTTGCCCCAGCGGCACCAACAGCAAGGTTGTCAAATATGCCAGTACCCCTTACTGGGATAGTTGCAGTACCAGATGCAGCAGCAGAGCTAATCACTAATTTCTTAATTTTTATAGCTGACAGTTCGCCTAAATCAAGAGTTTGAGCCCCAACTATGTTATATGTTCTCGTAGCGTCTTTCATGATGCAAATATATGTAAATCAGTTAGTCGTCAATTCGGTTCCTAGCAAGCAAGATCTTAATCTCCTGAACATCCTTAAGAAGCTTGTCAATGCTGTTCTGAAGAACGACAGTTTGCTTTTCATGAATATCCAATCTAAGGGACAGTTTACTCATGTCTATATTCAGCTTGACGTACACGCCTACAAGGCCAGCGACAAGCATTATTAGTTGGTAGACGCTTATATCCATTTCAGTGCAAAAATAATAAAAGTCTTGCATCACCATTTTACCTTGTCTGCCCAATAAGCTGCACTCATCTTGCCCTTGGCTATGTTACTGGCATGACGAGCTTTAAAAGACTGTCTACGGTTCTTATATGACTTAGATTCCCCCTCTTTAGCGGGAGAGCCAGATACCCCCTGTTGACCAAAACGGATCAATCTAACCTTATCTCCCTCCTTAGCAAGAACTACGTGCGACTTCTTGGGATGAGA
>Ga0078894_10001234_pt1 | contig 18832 bp, 20 predicted proteins | sample LauGreSu1BDMLBSD_2_FD_67506 | JGI IMG/M metagenome (GOLD analysis project Ga0078894, IMG submission 67506) | Freshwater lake microbial communities from Lake Michigan, USA - Su13.BD.MLB.SD (version 4) (version 4) | ecosystem: Environmental > Aquatic > Freshwater > Lake | place: Lake Michigan... | reverse complement strand
ACTTCTTTTGCGACATTTTTTATTACTTTTTCATAATAAACAATGTCTTCTTCTTTTGAACGTGCTCCCATTGATTGGTAAGCTATTTTCAAATATATATCATTTTTTGGATCATCACTATATCTATGATTTGGGTAAGCTTCTCTCCATTCGTATATTTTACTAATGTTTTTGTTGGCTATCATTTTTACTAATTTCTTCATGATATCCTTATTCTCATTATCCTTTTCCCAAACACCATCCGCTTTTAAATGAATAACTTCTCTCTTTAAATCGCTACAATGAATCGGCCTTTTATAAACATCTAGTTCTCTCAAACCATTGATAAAAATTCTTGAAATACCCTTTACAAATCCTAATTCCCCCACATTTTCCAAATCATTAAAAGTTAGTTTGAGAGAATCTACAAACTCATCAATATTCATAGCATCCTTACACTTTTCATTTAAAAAGACTTGTAAATTGAATGTTTTATTATTTGAATTAATATTATTATTACTATTTATTGTGTGTGAACCACCATTTTTAGCCAAATCTATAATCATTTTGTTTTGTTCTAATAATTGCTTATTCTGTTCAGCTAATAATTCTTTGAATTCTTGATTTTGTTTCATTAATTCCATAAAGTTCTCAATACTTAATAATTCATTTAAACTACCACTAAAATCATTAACTAAATCATCATTATCATTATCACTATCACTATCATTATTGTCGTATTGTTCTTCATTAAATATTTTGTCTTTTTCTTCTTTGTTTATACATTTTTTTTTGTGTCTCCATAATGTAGTTCTATGACCAAATACATTTCCACATTTACATTTATACTCTTTACTGTTCTTAGCATTATCGTCTGATGGAACTAAATATGTTGCATTTTGTTGCATTTTATGTTTCAGTGTTAAATTATGACGTTGAAATTGACTATATCTTGATGTAGAATAGTCACAATATTCACAAAAATATTTTTTGGAACTTTCAGAACCTAAAAATGTTGCATTTTGACTCATATATTTGCAACAGAAAAAAGTTCCTAAATAAAAACATAAAAAATAAAAAAATTTATCGTCACAAATTTTGAATGAAATTTTTGGTGACCAGATGCTAAAAAATCATTTCAGTCACAATTTGTTTTTTTCCGGGTTTCTGGCGGCCCTATTCGTTTTTGGACATTTTTTTTGTCCAATTTTCATTTTCCCTCCCGACTTTTGAAAAAAATATTTCACTTTTAATATATATTATCGAAAAAGGAACTTAAAGAGCTTTAAATACCCAAATAATATATATTATCAAAACTACTTAAAGAAACAGTTCCTTTTTTTCGGTAAAATATGTCTCGGAAAAAATGTTTGAATAATATATATGAAAAAAAATAGTAGAACCAAAAAGCATATAAAGAAACGAAGATATAATAAAGGAGGAAACCCAACAAGAAGAATGTTACCACATCCAGGAGGACCAGATATGTATGAAGATGAAATGCCTGTAATGAAAAAAGATGATAATTCACTAATAATTTCTAAAATAAATAATTTAGGAAGTAAAGTAAGAGAATTGATAGATGATGAAAAAGAAATAAGACAATCCTTTTTATTAATGAATGAAGCACACGAGGAAATTAGAGATGAAATTGAGAAGATGAAAACTGAAAATGAAATAATTCAAGAATTAAAGAGAGAAATAGAAGAATTAAAAAAACAGATGATAGAAGATAGAGAAGAAACAAAACGAATGGTTATTGAAACAATGATAAGAGATAATTTACCTGGTGTTGAAACTTACAAAAAATATAAATTTATGGGATCACCTGAAAGAATTTTATTGCCTAATTCACCTATTAAAATATACGGATTACCCAAAGACTTTTCAGACAAATATGATATGAATAAAGTTAATATTGGAAGACTTAAACTTGTTGGGGATAATGAAAAATATGCTGATTTCACAATTGAAAAAGATGAAAATGGAAATTATTATTTCAATAAAACAATTGTATAAAATAAATCTAACTAACTCATTTCTTCAACTACAACCTCAGAAGTAGACTTATTATCCTTTTTACCAAATTGTTTTACTCTAACAGCATTTAACTTCTTTTCAATAACTTCAATTTTTTCGTCTATACAATGTATTTTTTCATCATAATATTCATTTGATTTTACATTATTATTGTAATAACTCATAATATCATTAACAAGTTCATTGTTTTTCTTAAGATTGTCATACAATTTTTTGAATAAATAGAAATGTGGAAAATTTTGATATTTTTGGACAAATACTTCATAATCGTAATTAAAATCCATTTGATCGGAAAACATATGATCAAGAACACCCAAATTATCTTTTGAAACAGTAAATAACTTACTAATTTCAGGCATCATTTTTTCCTTTTGATTAATTTGTAATTCATTACAATTTTTTTCTATGGTGATTTGTATCCTTTCTTTTTTCAAGTCCCTTAATTTATCTTTCAAAATATTGATTTCAACTGCGTTTGTTACAGTATTAAATGAGTTCTTAAGGAAGTTCATTATTGTAATATATAATTATCATTCGTATATTTAAGTTGTTTATTATTATTATTATTATTTTCAAAACACATAATCGCAATCATCATCTTGTTTGATACTCGAATATTTATATCCATTTTCATCCAAATAATTTTTCACCTCTTTATCATAATTATTCAAAAAATAATCAACATCTCTTGTTACAACCCATAAAGTTATACTTGATGGAACTGTAATAATACTATATTGATATTGTTCGTTTATAACTTCTCCCAATTTTACAACCCAATAAGGCGCATCTACAGGAACACCTTCTAAATGAACAGTTAATTTTCCAGGTTCATAATTATTTTTATAGTAAGCATAACCACTAATTTGTTCTAGTTCTCCAAAAATATTTACTTGGGTATTTACTACACTAACATTACCATTTTCAAGTAGTCCATATTGAGCAGTAAGACATGTTCCATAACCTTGAAATAAAAAATTAGTAGGAGATCCGTATACTTGATACCAATTTCCTAAATATTTATTTACATCAAGTTCTTGAACAGTATCTGGTGTTTGAGGAAGTTTATAGTCAATGTAATCTGTTATTACTTGTAATTTTGTTCCTCTAATATTTTTACTATTTGGGAGAAAAATACTTTCTATATTTTGTAAAAAAGCAAATAAAATAATGAGTTGTGTTAACATTTTATTTACATAGAGAAATTATCTTTATATAAATTCAAATAATAATAATAGTAATAATTATTTAAACATAATTTACGTTATTAATATAATGTCAAAATATCTAACTAAAACACTCGTTATTGTTGAATCACCTGCAAAATGTAAAAAAATAGAAGAATATCTTGGTCCAGGATATAAATGTCTCGCCAGTTTCGGTCATATACGCGAATTAAAATCACTCGACCAAATTGATTTTAATAATAATTTCAAACCCAGTTTTTCCATCATAGACAATCCAATAAAAAAGAAACAAATTGACTTTCTCCGTTCTGAAATCATAAAAGCAGACGATATTATATTAGCAACAGATAACGACCGTGAAGGAGAAGCAATTGCCTGGCATTTGTGTGACCATTTTGAACTTGACATACAAAAAACTAAACGCATAATTTTCAATGAAATTACAGAACAAGCACTACAAAATGCTATTCGTAATCCTATCAGAATAGATATGAACTTGGTAAGAGCACAACAAGCGCGTCAAATATTAGATCTTTTAGTTGGTTTCAAGTTGTCCCCACAGTTATGGAATAATATTTCTAAATCGAAAGGATTAAGTGCTGGAAGATGTCAAACTCCTGCTCTAAAACTTATTTATGATAATCAGAAAGAAATAGATGAAAATCCAGGAAATAAAATATACGAAACAACTGGATATTTTACAAACCATAATTTGCCTTTTATTTTAAATAAAGAATATAGTTCAGAAGAAGATATTATTGATTTTCTCGGTGAATGTGAAGATTTCACTCATACTTATTCGTGTAGTGAACCTAAAAAATCATCAAGAAAACAACCAGAACCATTCTCTACGTCAAGATTACAACAAATTTCTAGTAACGAATTGCATTATTCACCAAAAGAAACTATGAAAATTTGTCAGTCTCTTTATGAGGCAGGTTATATTACATACATGAGAACTGATTCGAAAAAATATAGTAAAGAATTTGTCGATGAAATAAAAAAATATATAACAAAAAAATATGATGAAAAATATGTTAATGAGAGAATTGACAATTTGATTAATAAAGAAAACAAAGAAAAAGAAGCAGATATTGAAACGAATGCTGAGACAACTGTTATAATTTCAGATAAAAATGTGAAAAAACCGAAACCAAAACCAAAAAAAGTTACTACTAAGAAGCAAGAAACTGAACTGGCACAAAATGCTCACGAAGCAATAAGACCAACAAATATTTCTCTCGTAAATTTACCAGATGATTGTGATAATAAAGAAAAAAGAATGTATAAATTAATATGGGAAAATACAATGGAAAGTTGTATGAGCGAGGCGATTTTTCTCTCAATAACTGCTTCAGTAGATGCTCCAAAAGAGACAATTTTTAAATACAATAGTGAAATTGTCAATTTCAAAGGTTGGAAAATAGTGAAGGATATAAATGAAGACGATAAATTTTATCAGTATTTTCTCTCAATAAAACAAGGAATACAGTTGAAATCAAAAAAGATTTATTCAAAAATGGTATTGAAAGGACTTAAACAGCATTATACAGAAGCCAGATTGGTTCAACTTTTAGAGGAAAAGGGAATAGGTCGTCCATCTACATTTTCTTCTCTCATTGATAAAATTCAGGAAAGGGAATATGTGAAGAAAGAAAATATAAAGGGAAAGGAAATAGAATGTAAGGATTACGAATTTGAAAATAATGATATATCTGAAATAACGATTAAGAGAGAATTTGGTAATGAGAAAAATAAATTAGTAATACAAAATTTGGGAATTCTTGTATTAGATTTTTTAACTGATAATTTTGATGAATTATTTGAATATGATTATACGAAAAATATGGAAGACGATTTAGATAAAATTGCAAATAATAATAAATCCATGAAAGAACTATGTGGTGAGTGTTTAGAACAAATAGATACACTAATAGAAAAATCCGAAAAGGGAGAGAAACTGGGGATAAAAATTGATGACAATCATACATATATAATAGGTAAAAATGGTCCAGTAATAAAATGTGTTTTTGATAAAGATGTGTCATTTAAATCAGTAAAGAAAGATATTGATATAAACAAATTGAAAAAAGGATTATATAAATTAGAAGACATTATAGAAGAACAGAAACCAAATGATTCGTTAGGTAAGTATGAAGGCAAGGATTTATATTTGAAGAAGGGGAAATTTGGGTTATATGCTTCATGGGGGTCAAATACCAGATCACTCAAGGTTTTTGGTAATAGACCAATCGAGAATATAACATTTTTAGAGGTAATGAAATATTTGGATGAACAAAGGGCAAATAGTGGCAGTGATAGTGAAACGAGTAATCATTCAAATAATTCAAAAAAGAAAAACGCAGCAAACCCAAATTTTGTGAGAGAAATATCTAATAGCATAAGTATTAGAAAGGGTAAATCTAATGATTATATATTTTATAAAACAACAAAAATGAAGACACCACAATTCTTTTCTCTCAAGGATTTCAAGGAAGATTATAAAAAATGTGATGTAAATATTTTAAAAAAATGGATAAAAGAAACACATGGTGTATGAGATTTTTATATTATTATATTATACCTTCATACATAATCGAATATAACTTACAATTGTTACGATTAACAAAATATAATAACTAAATCTTGCAGTTGCTTCATTAGAAATGTCTGGTATAAAAACGCGTAATAAAATTCGAGAGAAATATTCGTCATTCAAATCTCGTTGAATATTTGTCAAAGGACATCCATCAAACATAATCCATATAGAAGCAAGAATTGTAGGAATAAATATACCATAACGCAAATATTTTTTAGACCAAAAAGGAATACTCAGAAAAAATAATATAAACCCAAGATGAAGAATAAAAACTGCGTCCATTATTATATTGTTTATATTATTTATATTTTCTATTTTTATTCATATTTCATTTCACCTTTTATATGAAAATTTATTTAATAATATTTTATATTGCTAATTCTTTCCTCCAGTTCATTAGCCTTATCAATAAATTCATTATTTTTACTATAAGATTGAATACAAATTAATGTATTTTCCCAAACATTTAAAACATCTTGTATATTAATTGGATTTATTTCTTCACAATTTGTATCAAATGGATAGAATACAGCATCTACACCATTATGTCCTGCTTCAAAATATTTTCCATCAAGTTCATTTCTCTCATCATCTGTCATATCCCACTCACATTGAATAACAATTGTATCCATAAATTCAATTATATATCTTTCAATTTCAGGTCTAGTTATATATTCTGGTTCATCAATAATAGATTTTTGAAATAAACAATATAATTCCTCGAAAATATTATTTAATTGCGTGTAAATAGTGGTAGTATCCATTTCTTATTATTATCTTATGCTTTTACATAATCTCTAAATTATCATTTCAATTTTTTTTGTTTTTACACCTTTTACATCCTAATAATTTTTTATAATTTTCTCAAAATAATATAGATACCTAAACATAAGATTGAACAGTTGTTTTGGTTCTAATATTTTGTGGTGAAAACATTGTAAACTCCAACATAAATGAATAATTAAATTTCCCAAAATTTACAAGTTCCCCATTATGGTAACGCAACTTGATTTTAAGTTTTCGAATTCTTTCAGCAGGAGGATTAAAATATTTGAAAGGATCCATCCCTAAATCAAACCATTGTGATAAAGGAGTACTAACAACCGATATTTTAGCAAACGCAGAATTAACTACACCATTTGTTTCGTTAGTATGTCGAGTAAATTCACTAACATTAAAAGGTGATGTTTCATCTAAGCAATTTAACCCTGCAATTTCCATATAAAAATATGCTGGTCCCATATTATTTAATTTGTATGGTGCTTTTAAAAAACTAATTTGACTGCCACTTAAATCAGGATCAGGTAACAACCAATAACCATTATCCCCTACAGTAACAGACCCATAATAGAACCGAGCAGCTCCAATATCACTAGTAGTCAATGAATAAGCATTACAAGGAGTAAACCCCAAATTTGCTGGAAGACCCCATTGAGAAGCATCTGGTAACATATTTTTATTAATACACAATGTTCCTTTTTGTTGTTTAGTAGCAATTTGAAATTCATTTGTAAGAATAAAACTAGAACTTCTATTACCAAACCATAAATCTTGACTAACTTCATTATAAACAACAACAAATTGAGTATAACCTCCATCTGCAACAAAACTAGGTGTCAAACTCGGATCTAATTTTAAAATCAAATAATTTGTAATAACAGCATTAAAACGGTTTGTTAATTCGGTTGCTAATTGTGTTGGATTATAGAACCCTTCTTGAATTGAAACTAAAAAATCAGATGTTCCTGTTTCAGGATTGACATAATTATATAGAGCATCGAATATTGCGTCTTGAAGTGGGTCAACCATTCCATGTTCACCTGGATTATATAATTCATTGAACTGAAATGTCATTGTTGTGTTTCCGAGACTGAGAGAAAAAGTGTTATAATTAGATGGAAAAGACCATGTTGCTAATTTAACTGTAGAAACATTTAAATAGTCTTGTGGCAATTCAATTTCGAATTCATTTGAGTTTGGATATTTAAGTACGTCTCTGTCTTCTGAGTTAATTGAGACATATTTCTTTTCGACAACATATTCTTGTGAATTAGGAATTATTGGATGATTTGAGAAAACATTAAATCTACTCATTTTATTGTATTGTATTATAATATTTAATTATATATTTTTTTAATTACTTATTAGTATTATTTTTATTCTATAAATAAATGAAAATAATAATATATTACTATACAGATAAAACAAAATAATAATATATTATTATACAATATATAATAATATTAATGTCTAGCGTAGGTTTAAATGGGTTTGTAGGAAAAATAGGAAATGCCACATCTTACTCTAAAGTATATACAACATCTACAAATGAAAATTTAGCGTATTTAAAATATTTGAATAACAAACCGATATATTCAAATAGTGATACAGTAACATTAATTAATCCAGCAAAAAACCTTGTAATACCAGGAGATTTAACAGTATATGGAACAATTATTAATCCATCTGATGCTAAATTAAAAGATAATTTAAGTAGTATATTTTTAGAAAATGATATTAAAATAGAAACAAACAACATTATGCATTTAAAACCTATATCATACAATTTAAAATTAGATAAAGAACCAAAAACACATTATGGATTTATAGCGCAAGAATTAGAAAATGTGTTTCCTTCTCTCGTTGTTGAAAAAGAAATGATTGTTGAAGACGAAGTAAATAATACAATAAAATACAAGGCAGTAAATTATATAGAATTAATACCAATACTTGTTCAAAAAATCCAAGAAATGCAGGAAGAAATAAATGAATTGAAGAGAGATTTAGCAAAGAAATAAAAATATTATATAAGAGTAATATATGACGACAACTCAAATACAATCACAAACACAAACACAAAGTATTTTAACAAACTCGCTAAGTATATATTCAGTCGTATATTATTCATTTATTATTGTTGGTCTAGTGCTTTCAATTGTTTCTATATTTGTAAGAGGTAGTTCTGGAGCAATAGTTACAATAACAGCGTACACATGTATTCTTGCAGGATTATTATTAATTTTAGGAATATTATTTGATAAATTAAAGGGAAAAACAAATACATTAATGGATACATTAAATTTAATAAAAATAAATATTGGTCCATTTTTATTATTAGCACTTACAATTGTATATTTATTATCAATTACGATTTATTATAAACCACGAATTAGTGAAGGTAGTATATCAGAAAATTATTATACATTCAGTAATCTAACTATTATATTAATATGCATACAATTTGCTATATTGTACACAGGAATGAATAAACAAATATTTAAACAACAAGGAGTATTACCACTATCTTATAGTAGTTTAATATATTTAGTAGGCATTATTAACATTATTTTTGTAATCAGTATTGGTGTCATGCTTAAATATTACACTACTGATGGTTGATTTTTATAAATTTAAATGTAACACCATAACTTGTATCAGTTTCCCAAACACCAGATATTTTTAGTAAAAAATTATTTTGTCCATATAAAATATTTCCTTGTACATCATCAATATATAACTTAATATTTCCGTTACATAGTTGCTCTGATATTTTATATTGTGGTATTTTATCTTTTATATTTACTTTTTTTAGAATATCTATTTCAATATTTTTCACTTGTTCAATTATATGTCTATGATTAGGAATATGAAATATACATTTATATTTATTATAATATTTTTCAATGGATACATCAGTTAAAAGTACATTTAAATATATACCATTGAGTATAAATAATGGTGATGAATATAAAATACGTATGAAATTTCCATCATTCATTACATTATTCTTTATTGGGTCACAAAAATATAAATAATCTTCATTATATTGATCTATTCTTTTGATAACATTCATAATTATTAATTATATATTATTTATTTTTTATATAATTATTTTTCAATAATAATATTGTACATACAAAATCAACTAATTATATAATAAATGAGTAATAAGTAATAAAAAGAAATAAATAATATATATAATAATAAAATAAATTAAATGAAATTTTACGAAACACATTTTGACGAATATGTTAGTTCATCTAATAAAAATAATCTTCATCCTAAGTTAGAAAAGATAATAAATAAATTTCCAAAAAATATTGAGACATTGAAAAATGTAATTATATATGGACCTAGTGGTGTTGGAAAATATACACAAGCACTTAAAATGATCAAACCATACAGTCAAAGCGAATTAAAATATGAAAAGAAAATTATTATTACTTTCAATAAAAAACAGTATTTCTTTAAAATAAGTGATATACATTATGAGATTGATATGTCTTTACTCGGATGTAATTCAAAATTATTATGGCATGATATATATCAGCAAATAATAGATAGTGTATCAGCAAAACCACATAAGTCTGGTATAATCTTATGTAAATATTTCCATGAAATACATAGTGAATTGCTGGATAATTTTTATAGTTACATGCAAAAAACGAATAATTATGTCGATTTAAAGTTTTTTATAATAACAGAACAATTAAGTTTTATTCCAGATAATATATTAAATTGTTGTCAATTAATAAATGTTCCAAGACCTACAAAAACGTCTTATAATAATTGTCTTAAAACAAAAATAAACGCAACCATTAAATTAAGTGATATTAATAATATTAAAAATTTATATGGAGATGACACGTCTGAAATAGTACAAAATCATAAAATAATATGTGACAAAATATATAACATTATATTGAATAAAAACGATATTAAATACGCAAAATTTAGAGACGTATTATACGATATATTAATTTGTAATTTAAATATATTTGATTGTGTTTGGTATATTCTCTCAAAATTGATTGAAGAAAAGAAGTTTGATGATAAAAAATTGTATGAGATTTTCAAGGATACTTATATATTCTTCCAATATTATAATAACAATTACAGACCGATTTATCATTTAGAAAATTATTTTTTGAAATTATCAAAAATAATACATAATTTTATTGAAACTTAAAAATATATTTACTTAATCAACCAAATATATTTTATGTCTGAACAAAAAATGAATTATATTGAGGCAATGGAAATTTTAGAAATAAAACTTAGTCCAGATGAATATCTCGAAATGAAATACTTAAAAAAACAGTATCATAGGTTGGCATTAGAAAATCATCCTGATAAAAATAATAATTCAATTGAATCAAAAGAAAAATTTCAAAAAATAAATCAATCATATGAATTGTTGAAGAGAGAAATAAGTTTTATAAATTCTACAAGAACAAATATGTCATATAACAATGATTTTGATTTAGACTTGGACGATGAAAATGAAGTTGACGAAACAACTGAAGAAAATACAAACAAAACATATTATTATATATTGAAGACATTTATTGACAATATTATTAAAGAAAATTTAAAGAATTATAACATAAATGGTTACAAAGATTTGATAATAACAATTATTGAAGACATTGTTTCTGGGTGTAAAAATATTTCTATTAAGTTATTTGAGAACGCAGATAAGGAAGTAGCACTATATATTTATAGTTTTCTCTCAAAATATAAAAATTTACTTAGGATTTCTGATGAAATTTTATTAAGTGTAAAAGAAAAAATAACAGAAAAATATGTTAATGACGAAATATATATAATTAATCCAAGTATAGATGATTTATTGAGTAACAATATATATATTCTAGACATTGATAGAGAGAAATATTATGTACCATTATGGCATGATATTGTTTATTTCGATAAAAAGAACTCATATGAAACAGAAGTAATTGTTAAATGTGTACCTCAATTGCCTTCAAATATGTATATAAACGAAGATAATGAACTTATTGTTAATATTGATATTTCATTTACTTTTTCTCTCATGAATAAAGAAACAATAACCATAAATATCGGGAAAAAATTGTATGAAATCAAAACAAACCAGTTATATTTGAGGCGTTACCAAACATATTGTTTTTATGGTGAAGGTATTTCTGAAATAAATAATAATGACATATACAGTACTGAAAAAAGAGGTAATATTATATGCAATATAAATTTTGTTGAATAAGTAAAATAAGTATTTTAAATAAATTATTAGCAAAAAGAAAATAATTTATTTTTTATATATTGAAGTTATTTATATTTATATTTATATTTATATTTTATTTGTGTATTGAATTTATTTATAATTTTAAGCACTAACCTTTTTCTTAACAATCTTCTTAACAACAGTCTTCTTTTCTTCTTCAACTGGTTCTGGTTCAGGTTCTTTCTTCTTAGTAACAATAACTGGTTCTTCTTCAGTATCTGAATCTTCAACAATAGCACTATTAAGTTCATGTGATGAAGGCGCAGCACCAGGTGGAATATCATCTGGAACTTCAGTAGATTTTAACAATTGCTTATCACTTTCCTTTAATTTAATGAAACAAGTACCTTCAATGCTTTCCTTTGGTTTCTTAACAACTGCTTGTTTTAAATTCCAAGTAATAGAAGCATTATTACCAACAATCCAAATACCACCACATTGAATAATACAAGCAATATGAGAACCTTTCTTCAAATAATTAATTGGACTATCAATATTTCCATTCTTCTTTGAAAATAATGGATTTCCTTCTTCATCATAAATTTCACATTGCCAAACTCCATTCCAACAAGGTAATTTAACAGTCATTGTTGGTGCTTTAGATTGATCAGGTTCCTTAGTTCCAGGAAGATTTGGATGTCTAAGCATAGGATAAAATTTCTCACTAACAACTTCTAATGAGGATAACTTCTTTCCAAACCATTCCTTAGAATTAGTTAAAGCATCTTGTTTTACCTTTTCAACTAAATTTTCCATTGAAGTTCTAAATCCTTCTAAATCAGGATTGCTATATTCTGGTGTTGGTAATTGAAGTGATAATGAATATTTGCCAGTAGGATTTTTTTGTTGATCTAAAACTTCTTGAGCACCCCAAGTAAGAATTAATGGTACAGAAACTGTTAATGAACTCTTGAAATTTTTATTATATAAATTAATAACAGTACCTCCAGAAGGGTTTGCCTTTGGAGCAGAATAAGAGAATACAGAAGTATCAATATTACAACCATCTACAATAGTGTCAGCCATCTTTGTTATATTAATATACATTATAGGATTGTCTTTAAATCAATTTTTTTTTAAATTAATAAATCAATATGGGCATGGGTTTAAAATAATACCAAACTATAGCAAACGATAAATAATAAGTTTTTTAAAAATAAAAATAAAAATAAAAATAAAATAAAATTCGATATATTATTTTATTTAACAATTTACAATTATACCGACCACGATAATACACTATTACATTATTACAATAAGATAATAACATAATAATATTATTTATGTAAAACAATACAAAAACATTTCTCTATATTATATATATTTTTGTATCAATGTCAGCATTTAATAATAATAATAATATAATTTATGAAGAAAATTTAATATATTATCCAAATGATGAAACTTCACAACAAATAATAAAAAAACCAAAAAGAACAAATAAAAAACAACAATTAAAAAATGATCTTGATGATTATATGAAAAAAATAACACAAGAATGTGACAAACAAATAGATAAAAATACACCAAAAAAGCAATTAAAATATGATGAAGAAAATTTTACTTTACCAAAACTTAGTGAATACAACGAAATTTTAAAATACAAATATGGTGTCGAACAATTAAAATCAATTGCAAAATCATATAATTTAAAAATTGGTGGTAATAAAAATGAATTAATAAAAAGAATATACTATCATATGTTTTTATCACTATACATAATTAAAATTCAAAAAATTTTCAGAGGATTTATACAAAAAAAATATAATAAACTTCATGGTCCAGCATTTTTTAAGAGAGAAATATGTACAAACACAACTGATTTTTTCACAATGGAAGAATTAAATGATATCCCATATAATCAATTTTATAGTTACACTGACACTGATAATCATACATATGGATTTGACATTGTTTCTCTCTATAATCTTATTACAAAGACAGACAATAATAAAACTGTTAAAAATCCATACAATAGATCTGAAGTTCCATCGAGTATAAATTCTGATATAAAAAGTATTATTCGATATTCTAAATTATTAAATCTTCCAGTAGAGATCGAGATAAAAAGCGAACCAACAGAACTGAGTCCACAAAAATCAATTGAATTAAAAACAGTTGAAATATTTCAAAAAATTGATGCTCTAGGAAACTATAGTAACCCAGTATGGTTTCTCTCATTAAATAGATTAGAATTAATAAAATTGTTGAGAGAATTACAAGAAATTTGGACTTATAGAGCACAAATTACAAATGAAACAAAATTTTTGATTTGTCCTCCTAATGGTGACCCCTTTAGAAATGTAAGTTTATATTATGTAACAAATGAAACCCAAATTAATAATATTCGAAAAGTTATATTGGAAGTGTTTGAAAAATTAATAAATAGTAGTTCTAGTTATGAATATAAATGTTTAGGTGCTATTTATATTTTAGGTTCTATAACATTAGTTAATCAAAGTGCAGCAAATGCTTTGCCTTGGTTATATCAATCATTTTGTTATTTTTAGAAGAATATTATACAAATTATGAATGAAAATTATTTTTATGAATTATAAATAATTTTTATTTTATTTTATTTATTTTTATTCATTTGTTTTCATGATTTTGAGAGAGATTAAGGGTTATATTTAGGAAAACTTTATATTTTTTTATAATTTTCGCGTTAAAATACTTAAATTTACTAATTTTATCAATATTATTAATTAATTATATCATATTATCGTAACAATAATATATATTAGACCTAAAACTACTTAAAAAGGTATCATATATGTAGTATATAGTAAGATGGCTAGAAAGACTAAGACTGAAACCTCCACCGAAAGCGCTCCTGTTGTTGAACAATCTGTTGCTCCAAAAGTTGAAAAGGTCAAGAAGACCAAGACTGTTAAGACCGAAGAAAAGGTCGCTGCTCCTGCTCCAGTATCTGCTGCTCCAGTTGAACAAACTGCTGCTCCAGAACAAACTGAAGTTGAATCATCATTCACCGAAAAGGCTCAAGAATTCCTTGATGAACTTAATCAATGGTGTGCTATGGGTGCTTCTTTAAAGACTAAATTTAAGTCTCTTGAAAAGTTGTGCTCTAAGGAAATTAAGAGTGCTCAAAAGCAAAACTCAAAGAGAAAGAGAAAGGCTGGTAACAGAGCACCTTCTGGATTTGTTAAACCAACTCGTATCTCTGATGAACTTGCCAAGTTCTTAGACAAACCTGCTGGTACTGAAATGGCACGCACTGATGTTACTCGTGATATCAACAAGTATATTAGAGCACACGATCTTCAAGACAAGGAAAACGGCAGAAAGATTAACCCAGACACCAAACTTACTGCCCTCCTTAAGTTAAAGAAGACTGATGAACTTACCTATTTCAATCTTCAAAGATACATGAAACCACACTTTGCCAGTACCAAGACTGAAACTGCTTAAATAATTAATATAAACTAATATAAAATTCTAATATAAAATTTAAAACAAAATAAAAATGTAGAGACGAATATTTGTTTCTATATTTTTTTGGAAATTTAAAATACTTTTGTCCAGTTTTAAATTTTCAAATGTATAAAGATAAAAAATATTTTTTGAAATACTTTTTATCTATAGATTATTCATATGAGTTCATTTAGTATTGCGTTAGCAGATCTTACAAGGAAATATAATCGAGATTATACATATCTTGTAAATTATTATAACAAACAAATTGCTTTAGTAAAAATGAGTAATAATAAAATGATAGTAAAAAATCAATTAATTCGTAATTTAATGAATGAATTTAATACTAAATCTTCTTCTTTAAAACAAAAGTATGAACAAGATAAATTGGACATAATTAATACTCCAGCACCAACTCCAACTCCAACTCCAGCACCAACTCCTGCTCCAACACCAGCACCAACTCCTGCTCCAACTCCAACACCAACTCCTGCTCCAACTCCAACACCAACTCCTGCTCCAACTCCAACACCAACTCCTGCACCAACTCCAACGTCTCCTATTAAAAAGGCGTTATTAATAGGTATTGATTATAAGGGAACATCTAATCAATTAACTGGTTGTATTAATGATGTATTCGCAATGAAAGATAAACTTATACAATCTGGTGTTGAAGATAAAAACATTACAATTATTACTGACGATACTACTTTAAAACCATACAGATCAGTTATTTTAGAACAGATCAAAAACTTTTTAATGAATGCCCTTCCAGATGAAACTTTATTTTTACATTATAGTGGTCATGGAACATACACAAAAGATACAAATGGAGACGAAAAAGATGGTCGTGATGAAATGATTTGTCCACTTGACTTTAAAAATATAAGTGATGATGAATTAAGAAGTTATGTTACAACATATTTCAAATCCACCAACGCAAAATTATTTTCTCTCTTTGATAGTTGTTTTAGTGGTTCTGTTTTAGATTTAAAATATCAGTACCTAGATTCATTAAACAATAATAACAACACAGTAAACACCACATATGTCGAAACTGTTAATGATGTTATTATGATAAGTGGATGTAATGATAATCAAACTAGCGCTGAAATACGAGTAAATGGGAAAGGTCAAGGAGCAATGACATGGGCATTTTTAGAGACAATTAAATCTAATCAAACAAATTCATTAGTTTGGTGTGATTTAATAAATTCTATGAGAACAAAATTAAGAAGTAGTGGTTATTCACAAATACCTCAATTATCTTCAGGAAAACAATTAGATATTAATTCTAAAATTTTATTTTAAACATCTCGTTCTAGTGAATAAGTATTGAAATCTATAAAACTGTCATTATCACTGTCATAATTGTTATATATTTTTTCAATCGTACATAATATGTCTTCTCTCTTTAAATGAGATTGTTTATTCAAAACATATTCTATATTTATTTTTTCTTCTTCAGTTGTCATTTGATATTTTTTATTTAAAATATACTTTACAACAAAATCTGTTGAGAGAAACTGTGTATCAAGTATTTCGAAAAAATCTAGTGCATATATATTTTCTTTAAGAACATTATAATCATATTTAACATTTTTTAGATCCAGTTTATTTACAGAACAGAACTTTTCTCTCTTCAAATTAATTGACATAGTATATTTTTATTGTGATTTTTATTTATATCAAAATAAAATATAAAATATATAGTATATTTGGTATTTGGTATTTTTCGTATTTTATTAATAATTTTTCATATATTTTGACTTCCCAAAATATTTCAGTGAGAGAAAAAGTTTTTAAATTATGAAAATATATACAAATATATTTATATAATTATATAATCGTATAACTATATAATCGTATAATAGTAAATGTTTACATATAATGAAATAAAAGATAACCATATAATTCGATTTAATATTGTTGATATAAATAAAAAATTGTATGATGGTTTGCCTAATTTTGATTTTGAAAAAAATATATTGAACAACTTGACACAACATAATGTAGTAGAAGTAGTAACTGGAACAAATATTATTGATGATTATATACTTGAAAAATTAATCGAATTATATCCACACCATAAAAATATCAGATTTACATATTTAGATATAAGAAAACCACCGAATATTGTTCCACACAATTTCGTAATATATTTCAATGTTAAATCATATGATTTATGGTGTAAATTTATTGAAACAAAACAATATTTGGAATTTGTAGGAAGATTAGGTGATAAAAATTTTACGATTAAACATTTATTGGCATGTCATAATCTTACACATTTATACATTGGTGCAACTAATAATATTTTATTTGAAGGAGAACTAGAAAAAGAAAAAGAGACAATGAATAATCTTTTAAAACTAAAAATCAAATCATTTATTACACAAGGTTATGGTATAGTTAAATATGATGATAAATTCAACAAAATAATAAAAAATATAGAAGACACTGGTGGTTATATAGGTTGTTGGTTTTAAACAGGGAATATAAAACCTTCATCAGATAAAATTGTTCTAACTTGTTCAAAAACTAAGGGACCATTCGCAACTTTTATTTTTTCAAATGGTTTTAATATGTCGAGATTATGATTTTCTGAATTACCACATAAATTAAACATTATATTTATTCTCTCTAATAATTCAACATCTTCAATATATTTCGAATTATTGGACAACCACTGATAAAATGTTTCGTATGTATTTTCTTTCTTCTTTTCCTTATAATATTTTTTAAAATATTTCAAAGTTTTTTCTAATGTAGGTATTTCAGTTTGTTTCATGTTACTATATAAATTATAGTCTGTACCTGATAAAACGCATATTTCTCTCAATTCATTCTGTGTTAATCCCAATTCTACAAGAATTCCTTTTAAATCATAACAAACTACACTATGATTTAACATGCTCAAATATCTTAAAACTCTAGGACAACCATACACAAATAAATCCATATCCTCACTTAAACAATAATCAACCTTTTTCTTCAAAACAAGAAAAGCACACAATTCATCTGCCTCAAATGGTGCATCATAATATGTTGCTCCAAAAGACCGAATTAGATCTTTTACTTTGTTTACTTTTTCTTTATTAATAAATGTTAATTGTTTTTTTAGAATATCCATTGTTTCTATAATTTCTTGTCTCTCGTATTCATCAACAACATTATGTAATTGTACTTTTAAATCGTTATAGTCTTTTTCAGCGTTTTTTTTATCGTCACGACGTTTTTTAAGAAGTTCATTTTTTTCAGTAGGAGGTTTACCATCAAATATGAAAATTGGTATAATATTATAATGTTTAAAGATAGTTAGCATTAAATATATACTTTCAATAAGTGTTCCTTCTCCCTCAAACTTATGTAAATATATACTAATATCAACAACAATTTTTTTATTTGATAATTCATTGAAATTCATAATTTTAATTGAATTTTTACATTCAGTTCTTAAAAACTTATTTAAATTACGTATACCCATTTTGAAAGTTAATTTAATTATTATATGTTAATTTTTATATATAATAATTGATACATCTATAT
>Ga0078894_10001231_pt1 | contig 18843 bp, 20 predicted proteins | sample LauGreSu1BDMLBSD_2_FD_67506 | JGI IMG/M metagenome (GOLD analysis project Ga0078894, IMG submission 67506) | Freshwater lake microbial communities from Lake Michigan, USA - Su13.BD.MLB.SD (version 4) (version 4) | ecosystem: Environmental > Aquatic > Freshwater > Lake | place: Lake Michigan... | reverse complement strand
GACCTGGATTGAGAAAATGGTTGGGTAATGGTTTAGACCCTTTTGTTGAACCTGTGTCTAATTATATTAACGCCGAAAACAATTATGATTCTTTGGACGGTAAAATGAGTAAGAATAATAAAAATGTTAAGAAAAAGGAATCTGTTTCTAAAAAAATTAGAAATAAAGATTGGAATATTGAGGTTGGTGAAGAGGGTGATGATGAATTTGCAAAAGCACCTTATAAAAAGGTTGTTCAAAAGGTGAAAAAAAACAAAGGTGTTATTGATATATCTGAAGCAAATACAAGTGTTACTGCCGGACTTTATAACGGACCTATTGAGTTGGGTTTAAAAAAATGGAAAAATGAGACCGCACCATTCAATAACGAAGTTTCTCATAGTCATAATAAAAAGGCTAAAAAATCAAAAATGAAAGATAATGTATTAAGAACTGTTGGGGTGTGGGAAAAAGGAAAAGATGGTTCATATCATATACCAACGCATGACGCGGGTGGTAAAAAACAAAAGAAAAAAACAGAATCGTTAGAAGAATGGTTGGATAGAAATCAAAATGTTTTATATGAGGATTTAGCCGTTTGGTTTGGAACAAAAAAGAAACCAAAGGGTAGTAAACAACCAAAAGGCCCTTGGGTTAATATTTGTCGTAAAGATGAAAATGGTAAGCACCCTCCTTGTGGAAGACCTGAAGCGACTGATAAAGCATATCCTAAATGTAGAGCAGCAGGAGTTGCGGGTAAAATGTCCGATTCAGAAAAACGTTCTGCTTGTCAACAAAAAAGAAGGGCTGAAAAATCCAACCCTAAATCAGGTACAGGAAACAAACCAAAACTCGTTTCCTATAAACCAAGAAATGAAAACACTATTAAGATAACCGAATCACAATTAGAAAGATTAATAACGGTTTTAACAGAACAATCTAACGATTATAAATGGACTCCAACAACGTCAGACCAAAAAACTATTGTTAGCCCTGATTCTACAGTCCCAACGTATACAAAATCCGCTAAATATAGTTATTTAGAGGAACTTGCAAATTATTTATACAATGTTAGAAATAACGCTTGGAAAGACAGTTTAGCAAAAACTGTTTTTAACGATAAATCCGATGTTACATATTTGTCGATTGCGATTTTAGATTTTATAAAAAAAAATCCAAATTTTAATGTGGAGATATTAAAATTGGCAATTTCACTAATCTTTAGAGAGAGTAAAGGCTCTTTTGCTCAAGTTATTAGACCTAAAGAACTTTTAGGGTTCGTACATAATTTATTTGGAGGTGACCATTCTCAAGGATATGCTCAAATTCAACCAACAGTATCAAAACAATACGGTCTTGATTTATCATCTTTATACACACTATCAGGTTCTTTAGAGGCGGCTTATAAAATGTTAGAATCAAATTACAATTACGCATCTAAGTTTTATTCGGGACCAACAGTAAGTTTATTTAAAAATAAAACATTAACTCAATCACCTGCTTTAGGAGGAGATGCGGCTTTACATATGGCAGCCGCGTCTCATAATGGAGGGTTAGGTATTATTGGTAAGTGGTGTGAAACTAATATTCAGGGTATTGCTAATAAATGTAAAGTAGAAAAAAGAGCTCCGTGGGAGAAGGAAAAACCAAAACTTTTCGCCTTTACAAATACTAAGAAAGAAATAAAGAATTATTTACCAAACCCAAAAGGAGCTTCAGGATTTTCCCTACACGAATACATGCCTCAATTTATTACCGCCTATAATTCTTTAAACGAATTACCAAAGTTTTTACAAAAACTTTAATAAAATATTTTATTTTAGAAGAGAATAAAAGGAAGATGAGTTGCTCAAATATTCATTTAAATCAACATCTCCTTTTATACCTGGTATTTTTCCCGTGTGACTATATTGCCACATAATACAATCGTAGTTGTTAAAAGAAGGTTTTACGTGATATTTTTCGTTGATGTGAATCCATAATTTATAATTATCAACTTTACCATCCATAAAAACCTTAAATATAAAATAATCCGAATAAATTATTGGTTTAACCCCATAATATTCTTCCGCCAATTTTAACCATTTATTAACTTCATTCATATCAATTTCTTTTAATTCTACATCCAAAATTGGTGGTAAATCGCCGGGTAATAATTTAACTGTATTTTTAAAATTTAAGAATTGTTTTTCCGCAGAAATTTTAGGTGAGAAAAAATGATAAGCCCCTCTTATTATTCCATTTTTCTTAGCATTTTTCCAATTAGAACTAAATTTAGGGTCAATAAATTTACCACCTTCGGTTGATTTAATTATAACAAATTTTGAATTAGTTTTGACTTCATCCCAATCATAAACTTTATTATAGTGAGATATATCAACACCTTTAAAATTATTATTGTTATTTGTTAAATTTGGGGTTAAATCTGTAACATTTTTAACAAATGCCAAAGAAATAAATGAAACTAGTGATATCACTATTAAATGTTTTATATTTTTGTTGTTTTTCATAATACAAAGATACAAAATTAATTTTAATCTGCCAAATTAAAATTATAAGATATTTATATAAATAAGTCAAAAAATATGAAAAAACCCGTTATTATTGAAGAATCCGAAAAATTAAGAATACTTAATTTACATATTAAAAATGGTTATAAAAGCATCATTTCTGAACAAGTTTTTGATAATGCTGGTGATAGATTAGGTTCTAGCTCGGGGACTAATAACCCCAGAATAAAAGACACATTGGCTCAAATCTCAAGAGAGAAACCAAAAGTATCGGTAGATTCTTTATTACCCGCAAAAAAACCTAAAACATTTAAAGAAATTCAAAATTTTCAAAAATATGTTTTAAATGTTGTTAAAGATAATAAAATTCTTGGTGGTTATGGTGATGATGGTAAATGGGGTAAAAGAACAAACGTGGCTTGGGATAAATACGGTAAATCTTATTCAGATTATTTAAAATCTGAAAAAAACCCCGAAATATCTAACGATAAAATAATGAATGATGTAAATTGTATTTCAATTTCTACTGATACTTGTTCTAAAATTAAATCTAATAAAGATACGATTATAGGTAGTGGTTCTGAAAAAGAAGGTTGTTCTAAATGGGCGGTTAAATGTTTATCGCAATATGATGCGAATTTGTCAAAAGGAGATGCTTGGAATCTATTACGTTTAATTAATAGTAGTGGAGGTAAAGAAAAGTATAATATGTTTACATCATCAATTGACTGGAATAAAGTTAGAGAACTAATAAAAAAATTAAAAATAAACTCAAAAACTTGTGATATACACAATAAAGAAGGAGTTTTAGGTATAGATAAATCTGAAGGTTCTCTTGCCAAATTAGTAAATGAAGTTTACCCAAGTTCAAGTAATGTGAATTTAAGCACATTAGAGTTAGGAGATTTTGTTGGTATGTATTGGAACCATTCAGATAATAAAGGTAAAGCGTTTTGTAATAGAGCGAAAGGTAGAGGTTTAGATGTAAATGGTAATTTTAAAAGTAATGAACCGTTTACTTTTAATACCCATGTCGGATTTGTTGGGGCGATTAAGGACGGAATTCCATTGATTTTTCACAATGTTCACGGTTCTTGGTACTCAACTCCAGCAAATGAATTATTAGATAAAAATGACAAAGGAATGATTACTTGGGTTGCGTCTGACCCAGAAGTTAATCAGGCTCTTGTTAAAAAAACTAAGCAGAAAGAACAAGAATCTTGGTATAGTAAATTACTATCCACAACTAAAGATATATTTTCTTTCGATTAAAAATCTTATTTAATTGTATCATTAATTACGGGTTCTTCTTCCGATATAACCTCTTTTTTCTTTTTAACTTCCTTAAATACTTTAACGGTATCATAAACAATTACCTTTTGTTTTACCTTAACGGTGTCGTAATATGTTTTAACCTCATCAACATTTTTCTTTGATGGTGAAATCATTGTTAGTATTAACATTAATAGTATAACCGCGATTGGAGTCATTACAACTGTAAACCCCATCCAAAATACGTTTTTAAACTTTGTCATTTGAAATATTTTTATATATGTTACTTAATGAATGTTTTACATTTGACCTAATCTCATCCTCCATTACCTGTCTTCTAATCTCAACTTCGTTATCAAAGACTTTTAATAATCTATCATAAGCCTTATATGTGAGGTCGATGTTATAACTATAATGGTGATTAACTATGGTAATCTTTCCGTTATCCATAATAATGAAGATTTGATTACCTTCACTCTTAATGTAACGTTTCCCTGAAATTGGTGAGATTAATAATTTTGATTTCTCTTTGTGGATAAGGTTTTTACAAATTGCCAAACACTCCGATTCAAATTCTGAATGTTTTGGTTCGTTGGATTGATTACTCGCCCGTAATACTTTTAAACCAACTCTTTGAAAAAACCTAATTGTTTTGTGTTTTAGGTTGTTTGTATTCATACCACAAAGATAAGAACTTTTTTTTAATTGGCCAAAAAAAAAATCCCACTTTTTGCGGGACTCTTTATTTTATTATTTTTTTTTCCATTTACCGCCTTTATCTTTATACCTTTTAGCAGCGGCTCCGTTACAATATGCACTTGGACAAACTTTATATCTCGACTTCGCCCAATCTAAACAACTTTGCCATAAAGAGGGATTTGTGGGAACATTCTTTTTTTTCTTTTCGGATAATTCAGATTCCATCATAACTTCATCATTTGATTCTTCTCTTTTGGTTTCGTTCATTAAGAAATCAAATACTTGGTCTAAAGATTCTTTTGCGGTTGCAACGTGGTCTTGAGCCCAATCGTGACCATTAGATAAGATTCCTTCCACTTCAGATTCGTCCATTTCCAACAATATATCACATTGTCTTTTAATTTGTTCTAAATTGGAAAAAAACATATACCTTTCAGTTTCTTGTTCGTTCATTAAACGATTAACAAGTTTGGATAATTGTTTTTCAGTTAAATTAATCGTTCCCATTTACAGTTTCTTTATCAATTAAGTTAAGGTCTAATAAACGTTTTGTTAATGTTTTTCTACCAATCTTTCTTAGGTATCTAACAACAATCGGAGGAATATCATCTTGGTATTTTCCAAATAATGTTTTTATTTCATCCTCTTTTGGAGTTGGCTCGTAATCCGCTCTTGACCTTGCCGCTCTTTGCCCTCTCGGACCTTTTTCGTAAGGAGCATCATCTTCAGATTCTTTTATTACTTTTTGAACTAATTCACTTAGTTGTTTTTCTGTTAATCTAATTGTTTTCATATTTTTTTTATTTTTAACTATTTAATCCGAACATTCCTCCTAATGTTACGGCATTCATTTGAGTTACTGGAGTTCCATATCCATCAGTCCATACCGGATGAGGTGGAACTACTTGAACAACGGTATACCCTCCACTTCCTCCTGATATACAAACTTGTTCACAAATTATTGTTTCAGTATTAGCACTTCTTGGTAAATTACCATCTGTGCAAAAACCACAACTAAATGAAAATTGACTAATTGTTGGTGTATTATATGAATTTGATGGTGTTAAGATACAATCATTAACAACGTAAAAACAAGAGTTATCTATCCTTATACATTGTTGTGGGAAATCAGACGGAAAACCTCCAATTATTGTTTCATAATCTGATAGATTAACGTTTACAAAACTATGTTCGTTATTACTACAACTTGCAATACTTAAACCAATTTGAACTTCGTTTCTACAATTGTCGCAATCATTATAAGGTGTTTCAGTGTCGCTATAGTATACTATTGAGGGATTATTATTACCCGCTAATTTATCAACCAATTCGTAACACCCTAAATAAGTATTACCTAAATTAACTTTAACAATATCTCCAACACTAAATCCTGATGCGGTAACAACGGTTAAGGTGTCATAATCATCAATTAACGGATTACAGTTTTTAGCCGACCACCATTCAACATTTTCTGAATAAGTTTCACATTCTGGACATCCAGTAAATGCTGAAAAACTATTAATTTGATAGTCATATAATAATGTATCAACGGTTTGAGATAAAACCACAACGCATCCAACTGAAACTCCTACACCACTATCATTCGGTATATATAATCTTGTTCCACCGCTTACAAATTCATTTGTTCTAATAATATATGTATCCTCACCAGAACAAATTACTACTTCATAATATATTCCATTACATTGAGTACATTGTTGACAATCTGGTTGAGGGTCAAAATTTAAAAATCCTGTTAATGTAACCGCGCTTGTAGTTAAGTCACCAATTTCCCAACATCCTTCACTATTGGATAAATTGGTCGATGTTCCAATTTCATTTAATAATGAATTCCAAACCACTTCTTGAGTTTCAGGGTCACCACAACGAGAAATTATTCTTTTTTCAGCAACGCCAGATAAACAAGTAATACAATCGTTAATTTCTGGAACGTTAGTTCCTAAATTAGAAACAAAAACTCCGGTTGGAGTTGTTGTTGTTCCGGTTTTAGCCTTTGTCCCACAATATTGGTCAGCTCCTATGGTGTATGTAATCAAATCTGTTTCAGATAATGTAATTCCCGGAGGAACTGAAATGTAATCCACACTATTTGTCGCACAATTAGTAACTACCCAAGTTGTTGTATTTGATGATAAACAATCTTGACAATCGGTATACATTGTTGGTTCTGTTAATCTAACATATATTTTACCTCCGTTATAATCTTTTATAAATGTGTTATAATCCAAAAATGTTATTTTTTTAGTCGCCGTAGCACAAATTCTAACATTATCACCATTAGAGTTAACAACATCTAAATAATAGACACTATTTTGTGTCGGTAGATTTATAAAGTCTTTTACTAAAACAGCGATATCACCCCCATCCAAACAATTTCTATATGTAAGCACGCCATAAACTAAATCATTATCAAAACACTCTAAACAATCGGTTGTTGCACTTAAAAGTATTTCTGACTCACCAGGAATGTTATCGGTACTGGTTATGGTTATACATCTATTTAAATTTTTAGCAGAACTAAACGTTATCCAAGTTTGACCACTTGATGGAGTGTTACCACTAAAATTAACCGATGTATTTTCTAAACCTATACAAGTTTGTGAATTTGATGCCATAATCTTTTTTATTTATAAATATCTAATTTATTTGTAATCTACAATCTGAAATTTAATTTGTTTTTTATACGTGTTAACTTCACCAGAACTCTCAACTTTTAAATCAATATAATATTCATTCGGTATTTTATCTCTTGTATCAAATAAGAAATAATACTCATTTGGAGTTCTATTTATTTTTGTCCAATCTTGTACTTGAACTTCTGTCTGACCCTCTCTTACATAAATTCTATAAAAAGCGTCAACTTTTTGTAATAATTTATTTGTGGTATAAGCTTGTTTTATAACAACACCAACTTTTCTAATATCGGTGTTAAATATTTTTTCATCTTGTTTAATTCCGTAATAATCGAACCCATATATCTTTGGGTCTTGAGATGCCGTTCCAATTTGATAAACACTTTTAAATGGTTGTAATGTGAAATCATTTAAAATACTTGCAATTGAAAACCCGTTTATTTTTAAATCATACCATTGGTCGCTAAATGTACATGGTGTTTTATAACCTATGAGCGGTGGAATTTCTACCTCATATATTCCTTTTGTTCTTTGGCAAGTTGTAAGTCCGGTAAGACCATCGATAGGATTTCCGGCATTATCTATTATATTAACCGATGGAAAATAATCCAAATTTATTGGATTTCCATTTTCATATAGATATAGATATAATTTATTTATTTTACCTAAACTAAATAAGTTTCTATCATCATCAATAATATCGTTATAAGTTGTTTCTAAAAAAGGTTCATAAAATGTTTGAGTGTGCCTTGTAAAAAATTGAACCTCATAAGTATTACTTAAACCCGTTAAAGTTTCAATTTGAGGTCTAAAAGCAATTCCCCATCCCGATACGTTATTTAATGTACCGAATAAAATGTCATTTATTTCATCCGTCATGTCAAACTCAACATTTTCATTTCCAAATTGGAAATGTTGTATATCTACAATAGTTAGAGATGAGAACGGTACCGTCCCCACATTTTGATTATTATAAATTCCGTTTTCAGTCCAATTCGATATGGTAGTTGTTTGATACCAATTTGAAGGTCTTTCAGAATAATTTCTATCTAATTCTATGTTGTATTGTAAATCAGCAAAATCATACCCAACTCCTTCATCCCAAAGTTGTGGTTGATTAGGATTATCATCAATAAAAGGAATTCTGAATAAAATTAAATCGAATGATGTTGCTCTTTGTCTTCCTTGGGAAGTTGAAGAATTTAAAAACTCCAAACTAAAAGTTGAAGTATTTGTCATTCTTAGTGTGTGTTTCATATCCGCATCACATGAGGATATTGTACCGTCATTATATTTTTCTTTTAATAACGTAAGGTCTAAATCAAATATGAATCTACTATACCCATTAGGATATTGAGACGTTATCATATTACCAAAGAATAATTCTGTCACAGGATTTCTTCCTGTGTTGGTAAAACTATTTGAAATTAGTGTATTGTTTTTACTGAAATAAGAATTAGTAATTGACATTAAAAAGTTATTTACTTTATAAATATCAATTAATTCTAATATTTTGATTTAAAATTGAATTTTCAGCGTCGGCTAACATTTGGTTAATTTCCCCTATATCAATCCCGTTACCAGAAGTTACGGGTATAGGAGGAACTGTCGATATTGCGTGAACATGACCCGCGATAAATCCAACAATCTTTCTTAATAATTCAATTATTTCTTCACCTCTAACGGTCGAATATGTTTTAGATTCAAAACTGTTTTCATCACTTACAAATCGGTTTTGGTCAATCCCATATAACGTATCTGTTATGTCTAATTTACCTCTAGGCCCTTCTGAATCGTGAGATATTATATAGACTTTTTGAGCCCCCAACACCCCATAAGTAACATTTGTCGGTTCATAGTCGTACACTTGACTTGTGATTTTTTTGGTTTCCATTGGAGGTCCATAAATCGCTCTTTCATTTTTATTTTCTGAAACCAACATGAAACCTTGTTCATATGAATTCGCATCTAATTTAATTGCGTTATAAAATTTTACATAATTTTTTCTGATTTCAGCATCAATCGAAGTTGTCGGTGGTTTTAACGAATTTCCGTTTTGATAAGTTATTTTTGACGGAGTAACAATAAAAGGAAACGCGTCCGTAAAGTTATTTTGACTGTTTATGACATAATTAGTCATTTGTAAATAACCATCGAACACCCCTCTAATTACTTTATTTATTAGGGTAACAATTTCTTGAAAACTTTTAGCTTTAAATTTGAATTCTTCAATAGGACCTTGATAGTCCGTACCAATAGAAAGATTTGTAATAGAATCACTTACAAAATTCTCGGTATTAACCTTTGTTGAGTTCGGTATTACATTATATATTCCAACCGAACCATTAAACACATCAAAAACATTTTCAATATTTTCGATATCCCATATTATAATTTTTTTAACAACTTTAACAATTTCTTTTAATATTGTTTTTTCTTCCAAAGGACCTTCAACAATCCTACTTTCAAATGATGATAATTGTAAGAAACTTCTTAAATTGTTTCCAATTGGAAATGAGATATCATTTATTTCGTTATATTTCCCGGCTCTAATTAAAACCTCTTTTGGTTTTACTACCACATCGGCACTACCCCTACCAAGAATTGCATTATCACCTGGTTCAGGAAAAATACCTTTACTTTTATACCTTTCTTTAGTATCAAAACCTTCGGTTTTACTTTTAATGGTGTTGTTTTGTTTAACTCTAACTCCTGAAGACAAATAAGTGACACTACTATCGTAAAGTTCTAATTGAGTTCTTCTTGGGTCTGAAAAAGGCCCTTGGATATAAAACTTATTACTATCTGTTTTTCTGGTGTTATAATAAATTATATGTACGTATTCTCCTTTTTTTGGGACTTGACTAATATAAAATGGTAATAATGGTAAAAATAATAATGGGTCTTCTTTAGTCCAAGTATCGGTAGCTTCATTAAATGTTGGTTTTATAGATAAGACATATCCTTCATAATCCGTTTTTGGTGGTAATGCTCTAATTCTACCTAACATTGCCGGGTCATTATCGTCCCACACAACCCTTGACGTTATCACGTCCGTTACATTTAATTCATCGATTAATTGAGTTAATGGAGTGAGTAAATCTTGTTTACTAATATTCATTATTGTTTGATTTTAATTCTTGATTCGTATTCGTCTAAAATTAAATTATAAGTATTTTCTATTTTATCTAAATGATGTGTTAAATTAATTAATGTTTCTTTTGTGATTGTAAAGTCTTCTTGTATAAAATCCATTACAAACATCAAATCTTTGTTTGGTGAAGATTTATAATCTTTAATAATTTCCGCAACTTTTTTAATTTTTTCTTCCTTTGTCATAGTTAGAATTTTTTTCCTGATGATGAAGCCGGTAATGTGACTCCAGATGGTAATATTTTTAACGGTGGTATCGCACTTGCAGTTTTTCCATTTTCGGCATCCTCATTTGCCATCGCAATCATTTGTGAATATTTTGATAACATAAATAAATTAGGACTACCATCAGGCATAGGTCCAACAGGTATTCCTATTTTTTGGAATTCGGCCAACGCCCCCGTAAATGCCCTTGTTGCCGAATATCCATCTAATAGTTGTGACGCAAATAATAAGGGTAATGGAATACTAACACCGGTTGTTGCAATTTTTAACAACCATAATATTTCATCGATAACACTTTTACACCTCCTCCAATCGGCAATCGCTTGTGCAACAACAATTAAAAGTTGAGTCAGTTTTAAAACCATGATGATTATTTTATCCCCTTGTTCTCTTGCAACATCTATTATTATTTGTTGTAATAAATTTTTAATGTCTTTTTTAATTAATGTAAATAATTCTTGGACGAACAATCCCCCAATCTGAGAAACAACTTCTGTGAAAAAAGTTTTAAATTGTTTTGCAAATGCCATGTAAGAATCGATTTTATCCGTTGCGTTTGCAATTTCACTTTCAGCCCCTTTCTTTAATGTTTTTAACATTACAAATATTGGTAATAAAACTTTTGGGGAAATTAACGCGGTTATTAGTCCTTTGATAATTGCTTTAATAAAACTAAAATCTATTTGTACTTTAGCATTAATAGCCACTCCATCCCAAACAGGATTTTGAGATAATGAGTCCGTAACTTTCTCAGCCAATGGAACTAATTCATTATCATCAACAAATAATAATTGAGATATGGAATCTAAAATTGCGTCAGAATCAACGGGTAATTTTACGTTTTGACAGTCTTCAAATTCGACAACTCCATTTTTAACATTTTCTACCTCTTGTTCGATTAGTCTTAAATCGAGGTCACTAAATTCAAAAAAAGCATCATCAATTGGTGTTTGAGATATTTTGGAGACCCCACTAACATCTATTTCTTTCTCTTCATCAAAACATAATCCTAAAACTCTCATTAAAATTCGTTCAAATTTTTTAGCGTCAGTAACATAGGCAATGCCAAAATTTCCTTGTATTGAAATCATATTACATAACGATTCTAATATGCAAGCAATGACATTTTGAAATTCAAATAATTTAATTGATTTATAATAATCAAATAAAAATTCAGTAACTCTATTAATGTTATTATATCTGTTATAAAGTGTAATTTCAAACCATCCTCCAGATTCTCCTGTAATTGGGTGTTGTTCAAAATATTGAATATCGAATAATTTTTGTCCTGAAACTCCGACATACGTCTGACCGTATTCAGTTAAATAAGAATCTGATGGTGTTTGTATTCTATGATACAATTCCCTATTCATCGAGAATGGAGTTAATTGTACTTGAACTTGAGCTCTTTCGTATAAAATTTTACCGTTCTTACTATTTGGGTCTGTTTTTAAAATATTAACAATATCAACACTTTTAACTTTAATATATAATTTATCCGTTGTTGAAAAAGTCTGCTCTTGGTCACAACCAACCGCCTTTATAACTTCTCGATTTAAAATCTCAAGAACTCTGGGTTCAATATTTTTTAAAGTTTTTAGTAATATTCTTTTAATATATCTTACCGTATTACTATCCTTATTTGTTCTTGTTTTATTTTTACTAACCTTACTATCAATATTACTAGCAATCCCGTTTATTTTGTCTTTCGCCTTTTGTTTTGCTTTAGATAAATTATCCCTAACCTCATCTTCAGCGTCGTCCGATGCGGAAGATAAAGACACTAACATTTCTAATAACTGTTCAAATTGGTTTTTTGCAAATTTTTTATATTGTTGAGCAACGGCGGCATAATCGGTAATCTCTTCGATTACCATTGTTTGAGTTTCTTCTTGATTCTCTTCTTCAGAACTTCCCGCCTTTTTTTTCGCTTGTTTTAATTGTTGTTTTGCACTAATTAAACTTTTATAAGCATCTATTTTTTCATTTGCGGTATCGTAACTATTTTTTACGTCTAATGACATTATTTTTTCATTTTATAAGGTTCATCAGTTTTTGACACATCTTTTTGTATTAGATTTGTTAATATAGTATCGTCAACGTCTAAATCGGATAAAGAAAACTGTTCTTGAGTAACATTCGATTTTTCCCAAATACTGGACTGTAATTTGGATAACGATAATTTTTTCTCAACACAGTCGTTGATAATTTTTTGTTGTTCTTTTATGATAGGACCTAAAACAGTCATGTCTTCAGTTTCTTTCATCATTGCCAACATTTTATTTTGAATTCTAATGGCAGTACTTCTTTGTTCCACGAGCTCATTATAAATTTCCTGCATTAACGAAAGAATTGATTCTTTGGTTAAATTAATTTCTTTTTTTACCGGTCTTCCCATAAATTATAAATATTTAATGGTTATTTTTATTTAACCATTGTTTGTATTAATTTCGCATACATTATTTTGTATTTTTTCATAGAACCTCTAATCTCTTTGGTAGATAAATTGGTCATATCTCTTAAAGTCAATAAAATTATATTTTTATTAAATTTATTGTTATCGCTACCAACAAATATTTGGTCATAGTTTTCAAAGATAGAATGTAGAGCGTATCCTAGTTTAACTTCATTTTCAGTTAACTCCGGTCTCCTAACAAAAATATCTAACTCATTTAAAAACTTATTAATAACTTGTTCAGATTCTAAATTATCTTTATCGATTCTATATGAGAATTCAGGATTATTTTCTAAATCTGAAGAAATGTCTTCATAGGATATTTTACGATTAATCTCTTTTTGGTCTTTTATTATCTGGCCCATTAGATAATTTTTACATATTGTACCAAAATAAGAGTACGCCTTTTTTTCTTTTGATGGTTTAAATTTATCAATTTTTGTCATCAAAAACGAGTGGGTGTCTATATGAATTTCGTAAAAATCCATATCTTTTCTATATAATTTATATCTTCTTATGATTGAAGATATCATTTTGTCTAAAGGTTTCTTTAAAAACTCATTATATATTTTGTTTTTTTCTTCTAAAGAATTGGCGTCTAAGAATCTTAGAACCGCCAATTCTTCTCTAACATCAAAATAATTTGTTTGAGTAGGTTTTCTACCTTTCTTCTTTACCTCAACATTCGTATTGCCAGTTAAACTTAGGCTATCGGTCATTAATTAACTTCCGCTTCATATTTTATGGCTCTGTCATTGATAAAGAAATATTCTTTTTTTGCCGATTCAATCCAAAATTTAACTTCATTATCACTTAAAACAGAGTCACCATTTTTGTAATTCCAAAAAATAGAACCTTCCCTTAAATTAACGTGCTTGTATCCGATTCTAGGAATCGTCATAATTTTCAATGAATTGTGTGTTAATCTCAAGAATAATTCATACCCGAATGTTAATTTAAACGAACCCTTTAAAGAGCCAAAATCTAAGAATGATGATTTTTTAATTACCATTCCCGATAGTTGGAAATTTTGATAATTTTGTAATGTTTCATTGTTTAGTATTCCGATTTCTGATGAAATATTTAACGCGAATGTTGCTTCATTTGTGAAACCCGCAAACGAACCTTTTTCATCAGTATCAACAACGATAGGTAAAAAAGCGTCTACTTCTGGATAAACTTCTTCATATTTCTTAACCGATTTAAACCAAATATTTGAATATTCATCATCAAATTCAAAAATAGATAACCATTTTGATTTTGCAACTTTTGCTCCGTGATTTACTTGTTTTGAAAAATTAGGCTCTTGAGTCCACTCATGTTTAGTTACTGAAATGTCACCAAAGTCAAAACCATTAAGATACTCAACAAGAGATGTTTCATTAGTATGAACAATAATTAATTCGTTTATTTGAGTTTTTTGGGTCTTTAAAGATTCAATACATTTTGCAAAGTATTCCTCAAATCCTCTCGCTTTAGCCGATTTAATCGGTAGTATTACTGATACGTCAAATTTTTCCATGTTATTCAATTGTTTCTAGTTTATTTAATTGTTCTTCAAATGATTTTAATCTTGTGTTAATAAAGTCCTCAAATATTAAGGTTGCTTTAGTATAAAATTGTTCTTTAGTTAAAGATTCGTCAACAGTCTTTTTCATACCATCAAATAATGTTTCACTTAAATTATCTTCTAACCAATTTTGAATATATTGAGATGTGAAATCAACTAATTGAGTTTTATTATTAATCCATAATCCATTATCCTCATTCATCCATTCAGGAACTAAATTAGGTACTAAACCTAATACAGGAACCCCGCTCTTCATAGATTCAATTGGGAATGTACCATAACCACTCGCTTCATCAATCCAAACAGATAAGAAACAATCTCTAAGAGCGTTTGTAAAATCTTTTTCTGTTAAACCTCTCATATCTCTAAAAGTAATCCATCTGTATTGAGGGAATTTAATATAAAATGTTTTAATAAAATTTGCGGTATCTCGTTGTTCTCTTGAATGAATTGCGATGATTGGTTTTGCTGGGTATTTGCTAGGTGAAAAATTTTCAGAAACAAAAGGAGGTAAAATATCAAAAGAAGTATTTCTCATCACGCTCTCAATCATTTCTTTTTGTTTTTCTGATGTTGTAATACATTTATGAAACCCAAGTTGTGCCCAAGTTTGACCAGGTTGTAATGTTTCTAACATATGGTCATAAGCTTGACATAAAACAACTTTACCACAAGGTAGTTTAGTAACTTGAGGCATTACAAACCCAAATAACTCTGGAATGATAATAAAGTCTTCAGGGGAAACTTCTAAATTTTGACCCTCAATCGATTTATGAGGTAGTTTATCCATATAATCTTTACCTAACCATCCTGAAACTCCTGTGTAATCAGGTTTTTCGTGTAACATAATGGGGTTATAGCCCGATTCTAATAACGCCATACCTAAATTATAGGTATAGGTAATAGATGCCTTTGCATTACCTTTAGTATCTTGGACTAATAGGTAAATTCTTGATTTTTTTTCTTTTAAGTTCTTAATCGAACTTTCTAATTTTTGAATTTGCTCTTGTGTCATATTAGTATTTGTTTATTAATTTTTTATTTAAAAGACTGTTAAAGGCTAACTTAAACGGCATTGATAGTCCGTTGGTTGATTTCATCCCTAAAGTTTCATCGGTTTCTGCGTCCTCAGTTAAGATAGTTTCGGTTAATAGTTTAACCATATCGTACCTAACAACACTAATCGTGTTTTGTACTGTATCACCTGAAAACTCATCTAAATCACTATCTACATTGATATAACCCTCAATGGCGTCTAAATCAAAGTAGTAATGCTCTCCTAAAATTTTTAACATTATATTATTTGTTTTAATTTTTCATCAAGTTCTTTTATCGAACTAATCGAGATTGAACTTTCAGAATGTTTATTATAATCCGTATTATATTTTATAATAATTTTATCTGACGGATATTCTAATAATAGGGAAGGATTTGCGGTAAGTAAAATATCAATCTCATCCCACATAGAATTAATTGTATAATTACTATAGAATTTTACCTTTTCAAACTGACATCCAAACTTCGAAAGAAAGAAAAGTGTTGCTGGTTTTGATTTACCAATCTCATCAGATACAATAACTAATTCGTGTTCATCTCTTAATTTCAAATAAAGTTCATTTAAATCATTAAATGTGTTGTATTCGGTTGATTGTGCATGACCAAATATTTCCATCGGAAATTCTTCATAAAGAAATGAATAAAGTTCTTCTTCGTTCTGAAATTTTAAATGGTCTGATAAATTTAAGGTCTCGACAGGTAAACTCATTTCATAGGTAAATTCACCGGTCTCATCAATTCCGTCAGTTTTATCAATTAAAAATTTTTGGTAGGTCTGAGTAATTTTATCAATGGTGTTTCTAAGAACGCCATTAACTTCAATTCCTATTCTCATTCTTCGTATTGTTTTAATATTTTGCTAATAAGAGGATTTCTAACAATATCTTTATCTTCAAATTCAAAAACACCAACATCGTCAATATTTTTAAATTTTTGTATTGCATCCCATAATCCACTCTGCTTTTTGTCTTTATATCTGTCGGTTTGTTCTAAATCTCCAGATATAAAAAATTTACTATTAAAACCAATTCTTGTCAATAGAAGTTTCATTTGATTTGGAGTTGAATTTTGTGCTTCCTCGAATATTAGAATTGAATTGTCGATATTCATACCTCTCATATAAGCAAGTGCAAACACTTCAATAATATCATTATCTTTTAATTTTTCTCTAGCCTCTTTACCAATAATTTTATTTATTAGATAATAAGAAGGGAAAATATATGGGTCTAATTTTTCTTCCATATTCCCTGGTAATGAACCTAATTTTTCTTCTGCTTCAACCGCAGGTCTTACAATAATAATCTTTTCATAATTGTTATCGGGGTCGGCAAGTAAGTCTAAAGCCGCCTTCATTGCAATATAACTTTTACCAACACCGGCAGGACCTGAACAAATTGTTATTTGATTGTTTGTTAGAAGATTATAATATTTTTTTTGATTTTCAGATAAGAATTTCTCTTTAGATTTTTTCTTAATCACTTCCAAAATAAATTCTTTTTTTGTTTTGTACTTTATCGTTGTCTCGTTATTTTGAGGACTTTTTTTTCTTTTTTCCATCTGTCGTCTTTGCTTAGTTTATTGTAATATGAAATTGGTGAATTCCATATCGCACATTGTTTATTATAATAATTGTAAACTGAATCCCAAAAAAGAAAATCTTTTTGGTTAACTCCTTTAATGTAGGTTTCAGGCCACATACAAGTATTTAAACAACTTGTATGTGATAAAACATTCCCAGTATCTATAAATTTAAATCTCGGTGGAGATGCGATTAATCTTAATTCGTTAGCAGGATTTAACTGCTCCCCAATTAACATACCAATAAAATTTTGTTCTTCACATTCTTTATATTTGATATACATATTTTCGTGTAAAATAGTATCATCATCTAAAAAACAAAAATAACCCGATTTAATTTCAGATAAAACTTCTCTACGTTTTTTATACACTTCAGTATCTTCACAATCCACATTGTATATTTTAATTCTTTTATCATCGTTTATAAAATCGTTATTTAAATCTTCTCTTCTATTAGATTTTGATATATGCCAAGTTATATCATCATTCATCAATATTGAATTGTAAATTAATTCCAAATTGTCAAATCTATATAAAGGTGTAATTATATGTAACATTTTAGTTATTGTATATTTTAAATTTTGATAAATTAGGGTATGGTAATTCTATATCTTCATTAACTTTTTTATTACCATTATAATCATAAAATTGATTCATCAATAATAAACCTCTGGCGGATATTTCAGGTATCATATAAAAATTCCACCCTAACATATCAAAATAATCATCGTGGTACGAACATTCATTTCTACCACTATATCTCGCTCTTTTAAACCATTTATATGCGGTTTCATCATCAGTTAAGATTGCACCACCTTTTGTCAATTTTAAATGTTTATAAGGTCCGGTAAAAGAAATACACATATGTGTATTTGGTATATACATATCCGCAGTAAATCTTAAAGCACTATCCCAAACTTTAGTAGGGTAAAGCGGATACGCACCTTTTAATGTGTTACCTTCGGAGTTTAAAAATTTAACTTTTCCTCCGGCATGAATTATTTCACAAGGAACTGATGGATATGTTCTACTAGGTATCTCAATTTCTTTACCTTTAATATTTTCATAATATAAAGAAAGAAACAATGCGTTACTTTGATTATCTAATGCGACACAATATGGTGCTCCCGTATAATCGCAAATTTTAGACTCAAATTCTTCTGTTATTTTATATGCGTTTTTAGACATTTTCTCTAATAATTTTACAAGGATTGCCGTAGGCTACTACATTATCCGGTATGTTTTTTGTCACAACAGAACCCGCGCCAATAAAAACATTATCTCCTATTTTTATATTGTTTATTATTTTAGACCCAGTACCTATTTGAGTCCTCTCCCCAACATAAACCCCACCTGAAATACTTACAGAAGGATTTATTGATGTATATTTACCAATAAAGCAATCATGCCCTATTGATGAATTTCTATTAATATTAACATAATCTTCCACAGTTGTGTTATTGGCGATACAAACTAAAGGTTCGATTCTTATTCCACTACCAAAATAACTATAATTCGATATCTCAGAAGATTTATGAAATAAATTAATAAATGATTTAGAATTTAAACCGAGTTTTTCGATTAAATCGTATTTACCCTTTGGGTTAGCAAAACATAATAATAGATTTTTTTTGTCTATTAAATTATCCACAATTTCAAAATCAATAAATTCCAATCCATTAGAATACCTTT
>Ga0078894_10001230_pt1 | contig 18850 bp, 17 predicted proteins | sample LauGreSu1BDMLBSD_2_FD_67506 | JGI IMG/M metagenome (GOLD analysis project Ga0078894, IMG submission 67506) | Freshwater lake microbial communities from Lake Michigan, USA - Su13.BD.MLB.SD (version 4) (version 4) | ecosystem: Environmental > Aquatic > Freshwater > Lake | place: Lake Michigan... | reverse complement strand
CACAAAACGATTGTGAATATTGATAGAATTTAAATGTGCTATCGTTGGGAATTTCATTAAGAAATGTTTGCGTGTAATACACTGGAGAGGGTACTCCGGGACGTTTTACCACGACACAAAGCAATGCTTTGTTGCTATTGCCACAAACAGGTTCGGTTCGTGCAATATTAAAAGTTATAACTAAACGGTTTGAGGCGTCACGTAATTCATGGCTTATTGCAGGTGTATACTCCCAGAAATTTAAACGTTCGTTTGAGGCCGGCTGCAATGAGTCGACAAAAAGTGCTTTAGCTTTATTTTTTAAATACGGCGTTGGTTCATGCCAACCGCCAAGCGTATTTGCAAATTTGGATTGTGTTTTTGCAAATACATATTTAAATTGTGAAACTGTCATTCCGGTTCGGGGTATAATTCCAGCCTGCGCTTGGTATGTAAATAAAATATTCCAGGTTATAAAAGGCAGCAACAGGAGGCGTCGCCACATCATTTTTTTAAAATAAAAAGCCAGCCCGTCTAATATCTTTGCACCACCAATAGCCATAAGTGGTGCGTAATCTACCATTATTCGAACACCCCAACCGTCAAAATAATTGTATGCCCAAAAAGAAGCCAGAATGTATATGGAAAGCAGTAAAAACAAAAAGGCGATTCCAAACTGTTTTAAATCTTTAAATACAAGCGCCAGCCATCCCAAAAAACATACACCCATAAAAGGAATGTATAAAAACCATCCGGCCTGTGGATGAAATAAAAATTTAAATAGCTGCGGATTTGAAAAATAAAATCCGTCTGCTGGATAGGTGTCTTTAAAAATACTTCCGGTTTGCAGGTACCACACCAAAGCCTGAATAGAAACTACAATTATAAACACCAGTAAACCCATCAGTGCATGCCGATTAAAAAAAAGCTTCCGAATATATGCCGGTGACGTATTCCAAAAAAAAGGTGTAAACGCCCATAATATGTGAAAAGGTCTTAACAAAACAAGAACGGCTAAAACAAAAAACCAATAAATAATCAAATGTGCAGTATAATCAAAAGCTAACTTAAAACTGATAAACAATACCCATGCTATAAGGGCAAACGCATATACGTGCGACAGGCCGGGCTCGGCCCAGGTATAATACATTAGGTGTGTGGCCATAATTAAACACACACACGTAGCCTTACACGTAAATTCTGAAAAATTTAAACCTTGTAATAATTTATAAGTGGCCAAAATGCCAAACCATAATGCACATGTTGCTGCAATGATAACTGAAACTTGATAAACTATTGAATCGCCGTTTAAAGGCGATTGCAATAAATAACTAAACCCTGATGCCAAGGCAAAAAATGGCAACCATAAAATTGCCAATCCAACAGTATGAACATTATACGTGCCATCCCTGCCATGTAAAATAAGATTGGATGTTCCTTCTTGGTGTAAAAAATCGCCCTGTATAAATATTGATTTTAATGGTGCGTAAAAATCGGCCGCATCACCTGAAAGTACATTTAAAGGGTACTTTTGAAAGGTTAAAATCCAAATCATACCCAACGAAATACTAAGTATTACGGATGCAGGCAATTTTGCATATGATAAATTAGCCCACACTGCCTTCTAAACTAATTGATAATAATTTTTGGGCCTCAACGGCAAATTCCATTGGCAATTTATTAAGCACATCTTTACAATACCCATTTACAATCAGCGCTACAGCCTGCTCCGGATCTAAACCCCTTTGGCGGCAATAAAACAACTGATCTTCACCAATTTTACTTGTAGTGGCTTCATGTTCAGCAATTGCGGATGAATCTTTTAGCTCTATATACGGAAATGTGTGCGCACCGCACTGATCTCCCATAAGTAAACTATCGCATTGTGTAAAGTTGCGGGCCTGTGAAGCACCGCGACGCACCTGAACTAAACCGCGGTAACTGTTATGGCTTTTACCTGCACTTATACCTTTTGAAATAATGGTGCTTCGCGTATGCTTTCCAATATGAATCATCTTAGTACCTGTATCGGCTTGCTGATGGTTATTGGTTACTGCCACTGAATAAAATTCACCAATACTGTTATGACCTTTTAAAATTACGGATGGATATTTCCACGTAATGGCAGATCCCGTTTCAACCTGCGTCCAGCTGATTTTAGCATGATCTCCCAAACAAATTCCACGTTTAGTAACAAAATTAAATATCCCTCCTTTGCCATCGGCATCGCCCGGGTACCAATTTTGAACCGTACTGTATTTAACTTCAGCACGGGTATGGGCAACAATTTCTACAACGGCTGCATGCAATTGATGTTCGTCACGTCGGGGTGCTGTACACCCTTCAAGGTAGGATACGTAGCTGTCTTCATCGGCAACTATTAATGTGCGTTCAAATTGTCCGGTGCCTTGAGCATTTATCCTAAAATACGTGGACAATTCCATGGGGCACCTTACACCTTTGGGTATATAACAAAAGGAGCCATCACTAAATACCGCAGCATTTAAAGCAGAAAAATAATTATCGGATGCCGGCACTACAGAACCCAAATATGTTTTTATAAGTTCCGGATGCTCTTGTACGGCCTCTGAAAACGAACAAAATATTATCCCTTTTTCCGCTAAGGTTTCACGAAACGTAGTTTTTACTGAAACACTATCAAATACAGCATCTACAGCTATTTGCGATTCTACCCCCGTAAGGCGTTTTTGTTCTTCAAGTGAAATACCAAGTTTTTCAAATGTTTTTAAAAGTTCGGGGTCTGCCTCGTCTAAACTTTTTAAACTGGGTAATTTTTTTGGTGCTGAATAATAACTGATGTTTTGAAAATCTATTTGGGGATATTTAAAATTAGCCCAATGATGGGGGGGGCTCATGTTTAACCACTGGCGGTAAGCCTTGAGTCGGTATTCTAACAACCATAGCGGTTCTTGTTTTTTTGCACTGAGTGCGCGCACCACACTCTCATTTAAACCCTTGGGAAAGGTTTCTGCATCTACATCAGAGCTGAATCCCCATTTGTATTCGCTGTTTACATGCGACTCTAATACATCTTGGCTCATGTTTAAAGCGAAAAACTTTCCCCACAGCCGCAGGTGCGTGATGCATTGGGATTATTAAAAACAAAACCTTTTCCGTTTAATCCACCACTGTACTGCAATTCAGTGCCAACTAAGTATAAAAAACTCTTTCGGTCGCATACAATTTTAAGCCCTTTGTCTTCAAATTGCTGATCACCATCTTGAAGTGTTTGATCAAAGGTGAGTTTGTAACTTAAACCCGAACAACCACCACCTTCAACCCCCACCCTAATAAAAGTTCCATCCGGACATTGTTCATCACGCATTAACTGCTGTGCGTGAACTAAGGCTTCTTGCGAAATGCTAATCATAACTTGTTGTATTTCAGTTATATATTTTTAATTAATTGGCTTATTTAGAATGTTTCTAATTTTATACAAAAATACCCTATTTATGGTATACTAACAAATACAAATCAGGTTAGATTTTTTGTTTTAGTTAAAATGATATAATTTATTGCATTTTATTTCTTACAAATGATATTTTAATCGATATTAATAGAAATACCTTAATGTTTACGAATAATTTGCACATTATTTGATTCGCCAATTTTCATTAGAAATAAAGGTTATGAGCAACGAAAAAAAAATTCCGTTTTTGTTTACTGTGTTTAACTCACAAGACGATTTAGAAGTATTAGATAATTATTTTTCATCAGATGAAAATCTTCAACACATGCCCGAAGAAGTTCAGGACAGTATCCAATATTGTAGAGTAATTTATGATCCAAATAATAAAAACAGTATTATAATAGTTATTGATGAAATAGCTTTAAAGTATATTACTGATGTAATACACCAATACAATATTATTTATGAAATAAGAGATATAACAAAATCCATTTATTTTGGAGAATACCCATTTGAATTAGATTCTGAGTTTTTAGTATATGTTAATGATGTGGTTTTAAATTTGATTGGTATTGATGATATTCTTGAAAAAATTAAGTATAAAGGCATAAACTCATTATCTCAAAAAGAATTAGATAGTTTAAAAGCCTAATTTTTATTTTAAAATACTACATTAAATATTTAATGCTGGGTAATTTTTATAAGCGGGATTTTAAAAAACAATTTCCCCCTTTTTAAATATCATAAATGAATTAAGCGATTTAACCCATTTCATTTATTTATGTAAAAACGTAGTAATATTTACACAATAAAATTTAATATAGTACTTGGTTAATAGTACAAAACAACAATTTTCAGAAAACAAATTAAGTTAATTTAAAACTACTTAACCTGGTTTACGATAGCTTTAAAAGCCTCTGTGTGATTAAGTGCTAAATCAGCTAATACCTTACGATTAAGCTGTAAACCTTTAGTATTTAATTTTCCTATAAATTCAGAATAACTCATACCGTGTTCACGAACACCCGCATTTATACGCTGTATCCAAAGTGCGCGCATAGAACGTTTTTTGTTTTTACGGTCACGGTATGCATAGGTTAAACCCTTTTCTAAGGTATTTTTAGCAATCGTTAATACATTTCCTCGTGCTCCCCAATAACCTTTGGTTAAACGAAGGATTTTTTTTCGGCGTGCCCTGCTGGCAACATGATTTACTGAACGTGGCATAGATTTAGATTTTGGTTGAGAGTGTCTTTACAGAACTTTTAAACTAACAACCGGGTTACACATGGTTTACCAATTAAAAGAATTTATATTGCAAGCATAAACTTAACATTTGGCGTATCAGCCTTGCATACAAGACCGTCTTGCGTTAGTGCGCGTTTACGATCTTTTGCTTTTTTTGTTAAAATATGACGCTTATAAGCATGTTTGCGTTTAATTTTTCCTGTTCCTGTAATGCTAAAACGTTTTTTAGCACTAGAATTTGTTTTCATCTTCGGCATATTCCAAAAAATTAGGGATGGCAAAGATACGCTTTTATTTTAAATTACAATGCCATTAAAACAGGTAAACAGAAAAAATTTAAATTTTAATGTGTTGTTTATCAGTATTTTGCAAAATACTTTGGGCTTTTAAACGGTATGGTTCAGGCATTTCAAGTAAAGGTGCATGATGCGGTTTTATTCGAGCATCATAAACTATTGGCAATTCACAGGTCCAGTGTTTATTTACAAATCGAGCTGACATTCCGTATATATCATGACTGGGATTGGTTCGCGTATAGGTAATCCACAAATAATCTTGCATTAAAGTGGCCGAATCAGCCAACATGTGATTATTATACAAAACAATTTGTGCCAAACCTTTTAACTGTTCTTGATGCTGTTCTAAAAATTGTAATGCCGAAGCCAGGTCAACTGTTTCTGCACAAAGCATTACTACCCCGGGCATAATTAAAGTACATGTAGAAAAAACATTTTGCGTATGAAACAGATCCGGAACGGATGTGCAAAGCGACCTAATTTTGGGTCCATTTGCGGCAATTACCAGTTTACTTCCAGCATTTAATGACTCTCCAGAGTAATCTAAAGTGTCCATGGAGGTTTGAGTATAAAAATGTAAATCGCGATGTGGGTCTATACGCTCCCATATATGGGTTAAAAAAACTTGGGGGTCTTTACAGCTTAATTCAGCGTTGGCATGAGTGTCTTTTGCGGCAATAAATAAATGTTTAGCCAAACTTAACTGACCTGTACCCAAAATACGATTGGCTTGCGTAAGCAGTTCTGCAGGCCTTGTATCTTCAAGATATGGTGTATAGCGTTCACTTCCAACAGCAAATAATAAGGGGTGCACCCCGGCAGCATCAACTGCATGTACTTCACTAACACCCGGTATTTCTTGTGAAATGGCTGATCCTGTTAAATGATGTATAAATACGCCAAAGCTGGTATCCTCTTGGGGTGGTCTGCCAACAACCGTAAATGGCCAAATGGCTCTGGGCTTGGCATATACTTTGTGAACCCGCATTACCGGAAAAGGATGTTTTAGACTGTAATACCCTAAATGATCTCCAAATGGACCTTCTGGTTTTATTTCTTGTGCATTTACAAATCCCGTGATAACAAAATCAGCATCTGCTGAAATACAAAATCCATCTAGGTAATTGTAACGAAATCGGCGATTGCCCAATACTCCTGCAAATGCCAACTCACTCATACCTTCTGGCAGAGGCATAACCGCAGCCATTGTATGGGCCGGTGGTCCACCAATAAAAATACTAACCCGTAAAGGCTCATTTCGAGCTTTAGCTTGTGTTTGATGAATTCCTATGCCGCGGTGCAATTGGTAATGTAATCCCATTTCAATATTTGGTGTGTACATATTTCCGCTCAATTGAATACGGTACATACCTAAATTTGAATGGGCTAAACCCGGCTTAAACGGATCTTCAGAATACACCTGAGGTAACGTTATAAATGCACCTCCGTCCATGGGCCAATGCTGTATGTGTGGTAATTGGTTTATGGGAATTTCATTGAAATGATTTAACGAAACGGCTTTGGGCAATGCATTAAAGGCATGTTTTAGCAAAGTCGCCGACTGAAAGGGTTGTTTTAGTGCATCCAGGGGATTTTTACGTAGTGCAATTAATCGTTTTACCGATTTTAAGGATGCGCGAAACATCCATTCTGTTCTTTCGGGTGAACCAAAAACATTTGAAACAACCCGGTAAGGCGTACCTTTTACATTTTCAAATAACAGTACAGGACCATGGTTTTTAAAATTCTCAAGTTGAATGGCCGAAAGTTCTAAATACGGATCTACTTCGTGGCTTATGCGTTTAAGTTGGCCTTGCTTTTCAAGATCAAGTAATGCGGATTCTAAACTGGCGTATGACATACAATAAACGTGCAGTAAATTTAACGCTCAGGGGCTACATTAAGTTTAAAATGCTTGAAATGTTTTAGATTTGTACTTAACATGTCTAAACCGGTTATTCCTATGCCCGTGGGTAAAAATATTACCATAAGCAAAGATGGTATTGTTTTGTATTTAAAAGATTTGGGCGATGCTCTAATAGATTCGTTACCCCAATGGATTATTGGGATTTGTTTTATACTGATCGGGTGGAAGCTAAGCACTAAACTAGTTGGCGTTATTGAACGGTTAATGGCTAGGCGCGATACTGAACCTGGCTTGCAATCGTTTTTACGAAGTTTAAGCAGTGCCTTATTAAAAACTTGCTTTGTTATTACTGGAGCGGGCATCATGGGATTAAATACGGCCGGCATAGTAACCATTTTGGGGGCAGCCGGATTGGCTATTGGCTTGGCCCTGCAGGGCGCATTATCCAATTTTGCAGGCGGTGTGCTGATATTATTATTTAAGCCCTTTAAAGTTGGAGATGTTATTGAGGCGCAAAATCAAAGCGGTGAGGTTAAGGAAATTCAGATTTTTAACACCATTATTTTAACACCCCATTTTAAAACGGTTATTTTGGCAAATGGACCATTATCAAATGGAACCGTAATTAATCATACCCGTGCGGGTCAACTTAGAACAGATCTTGTATTTTATTTTCCAATCTACTCCAATTTTGAAACCATTTCAACAAGTGCGCTAAATTTTTTAAACGCTCAATCCATAGTGCATAAAACGCCTATACCACAGGTGTATTTTGGAAAACTAATTGATGGTCAGGTCGTGTTACACATAAGGGCCTTTGTAAATGCACGGAGTATTAATGAAGATGAAAGTGTTTTAATGAATGGCCTCTTGCATACTTTTAAAACGCAAGGCCTAACATTTGGTATTCCGCAACGCATTGTTCATTCTGAAAAACCATGACTGTAAAGCAACTTCAAAAAACAATTGACAACTGGATTAAAAATTATGGCATACGCTATTTTGATCCTCTAACCAATTTAGCCATACTTACCGAAGAGGTTGGAGAGGTTGCACGCATCATTTCACGCCGTTACGGAGAACAGAGTTACAAAAAAGGGGCATCAAAAAAATTACTTGCCGATGAATTGGCTGATGTTATTTTTGTTTTGATATGCATTGCCAATCAAACTCAAACAGATTTAACGAAAGCATTGCAAGCTAATTTGTTAAAAAAAACACGTCGAGATAAAAAACGCCACAAAAACAATTTAAAGCTTATTAAACGCTAAACCTACTTTACGTGAATTCTGCCGAAAAGGTTTTAGAAGTAAAAGCCCTTGACATCTCGCTTCGACAAGCACACACTGTCAATTCAATTGTAAAAAATATTAGCTTTTCAATTGCTTCGGGTGAAACATTAGCTTTAGTTGGTGAAAGCGGATCTGGAAAATCTATAACCGCACTCTCCATTTTAGGCCTATTGCCCAATCCTCCATTAAAAATTACGGCTGGAGAAATCCGGTTTCGATTAAAAAACGGTTCGTTTACCACGCTGCATCAGCCTCAACAAAAAACCCTTGAACGTATTCGCAGTCTTGAAATAGGCATCATTTTTCAGGAACCCTTATCGGCACTTAATCCGGTTTTAACTTGCGGTTTTCAGCTTTCAGACATTTTACGAAAGCGTTTAAAACTAAATGCATCCGAAGCATTTTACACCTGTTTAAAATTATTTCAAGAGGTATTGCTTCCCGATCCGGAATCGGTTTACCGCCGCTATCCGCATCAACTTTCCGGAGGCCAAAAACAACGTGTAATGATTGCCATGGCAATTGCCTGCAATCCGCAGTTGCTCATTGCTGATGAACCCACTACTGCTCTTGATCCCACGGTACAATTTGAAATTTTGCAATTATTAAAATCCATTCAAAAAAAACGGGGCATGGGTATTTTAATTATTACGCACGATTTACGAATGCTGTATGAATTTGCAGATACCGTAATGGTGATGCGGCATGGTGCCTGTTTAGAATACGGAAACATAAACCGGGTTTTTAAATCGCCCCAGCACCCCTATACCAAAGCCCTGCTGATGTGCAGGCCGCCGCTCCACAGCCGGCCAAAACGTTTACCGGTATTACAGGATTTTATAAGCACGCCTGCCGAATCTGAAAAAAGTGTAAGCAAATTACCTCTTGGGGTACATTCGGATAAATTTAAGGCACAAATTGATGTTGCCGATTTAGTTGTAAAAGTGCCAGAAAAACGCTTTTGGTATGGCGGAATAAAAACTTATAAAACACTTATAAACGGTGTTTCATTTTCACTTAAACCGCATGAAACCTTAGGTATAATTGGTGAAAGCGGTTGTGGCAAAAGCACACTGGCCCGTACCCTGTTACAGTTAATGCCTGCATCTGCAGGTCAGTTAACTTATAAACACATTGGCGAAAGCCGCACCGAACAATTTAACGTTTTGCCTTCGCGAAAATTTATACAGCTTGTATTTCAAGATCCCTTTGCTTCGCTTAATCCCTTGATGCCTGTTGGCGAAGCTATTGCAGAAGCATTGCGCGTGCATCAAATGGAAACCAATGAACGCTTAATTAAACAACGTGCAACGTTTTGGCTTGAAGCGGTGGGCTTGCATGCTTCAAGTTATTTGCGTTTACCTCATGAGTTTAGCGGGGGTCAACGCCAACGCGTGAGTATAGCCAGAGCCTTATGTATAAACCCAAAAGTATTAGTATGCGATGAAAGTGTTAGCGCTTTGGATGTTAGTATTCAGGCACAAATTTTAAACTTAATAAACGATTTAAAGTCAACCCTAGGGTTTTCATGTATATTTATAAGTCATGATATTCATGTTGTGCGGTATATGTGTGAAAGCATTTTAGTAATGAAAGCTGGCGAAATAATTGAATCGGGGGCCACTGATTCGGTATTACAAAATCCACAACATGCATACACTCAAGCCTTATTGCAAGCGGTGCCAACATTTGAACCTTTTTAAATGTGGGATGCAATAAAAACACTCACAAATCCTGAATCCATTATTCAATATGGAGGCATTGTGTTGCTGGCGCTTGTGATTTTTGCTGAAACAGGAATATTTTTTGGTTTTTTTTTACCGGGAGATAACCTTGTTTTACTTTCGGGAATACTGTGTAAAACACACCCTGAATGGATTACATTGCATTTTGAAACAATGGTTGTAGTGCTTTCTTTGTGTGCTATTGCAGGTAATTTTGTAGGATATGCATTTGGTTACCTCTCCGGTAAATCATTATTTCAAAAACAAGAGTCGCGTTTTTTTAAGCCTAAACATTTAACAATGGCTGAGACCTATTATAAGCGTTACGGTGGACATAAGACACTTTTGATTGCGCGGTTTATTCCGGTTTTACGAACATTTGCACCTATTTTAGCAGGCGTTATTCAGGTGCCATTAAAAGCGTTTGCATTTTACAATTGCATTGGCGCTTGCCTTTGGATTTTTAGTTTGTCTGCCATTGGATATTATTCGGTTAGTCTTTTTCCTGAATTAATTCAGTACATGCATTGGATATTTATGAGCCTTATTATTTTAACTGCTATTCCCGTTATACGGGCATTTATTAAGTCCAATTAATGGCTTTGGGCAATATAAAAATCCATTATCTTAATCCTAAACTCGTATTCGTAACGGGCTTGTAGTGTACTACTACGTGTAATAAAGTATTTTGATTTTTGAATGTTAAATTCATAAACACTCAATGCGCCTTGCGCAAATTTTTGTTCACTAATTCGAAATGCTTCGGTTACGGCTGCTTCTTGCTCTATGGTTGCCAAAAGTTTTTGATATGCGCCGGTAGCATTACATTCGGCTTGTATCCATTCTTTTAAAAGAGTTTGTCGTTGCAATTCTAAATTTAATTGTGCCAATTGTAAACCAATTTTGGCTTGTTTAATTGCCGTTTGCGTTTGTAAGCCGTTAAACAAGGGCCAGTTTATTGAAAGTCCAACACTTCGGTTTAAATTTTCAGAAATTTGATCTTTAAATGGAACCGGTTCTGATTTGTACGAAAATATGGGTGTATACACAATATCGCCCGATTTAAGATAGCCTATAGGTTGTTCTCCGGTAATTGATTGGCTTATAATATTTTTATACAAGCCTGAGGTTCCAGAACCTAAAGCAGCATTAGCCGTTATACTTGGTGACAATCGGCCTTTTGACATTTTTAAATTATGTTCGGCGCTTAAAACTTGCCATTGTAAAGCCTTATAAGCATTTTGCTGAACCACAACGTCTTCCAGTTGGATTTGGGTTTTAGGTAATGCCGGAGGGTCCTTTATGGCTGCTGGAGTTTGAATTTCAATATAAAATACATTAGGTTCATTTACAAGTTGTGCTAATGTTAGTTGTGCTAGTCGGGTTGTGTTTTGAGCAACAACTTGTTGCATTTTATCATTAGCCCACTGGGCCTGCATTTCAAATTGTACCGATGCTGACAACTGACCAAGATCAACAAGTTTTTTGCTGCGTTCAAACTGCAATTTAGAGGCCTCCGCTTGCTGCACGGCAACAGCTTCAAGCTCTGTGGCTAATAATAAATTTAAAAAGGCTGTGGTTACAGCCAGCTTAAGTTCACGTTGTTGTTGCGCCAAACGCTCCTTTTGGCTGCGTTGTAAAAAATCTTGTGACCGAATGGCATGCCATTGCATAAATCCGCTCCATAGCGTAAAGCCTGAGCCTAAAAAAAAGTTTTGAGACAACACCCATGTGTTTGCAAACGTATTCGTAAAGCGGTCTATGGATTTTCCAAAATTATAGGCATGGTTAGCGCCTGCATTTAAGCTGGGTAAAATTGCAGCCTGCGTTTGGCGATAAGTAAGCTCTGCATTTTCTACATTTAACAAGGCTTGTTGTATTGAAATATTATTTTTTAATGCTAAGGTTGTACATTCATCTAAGGTGTATTTATGCTGCGCCTTGAAGTTTTGCGGAATTGTAATTATTAATAGATAAAAACAGAAAAAAAAGCGGTTTATAATTATCGTGTTTTTAATGTGCAGATTCATTTTTTCGTAACACAAAAATTAAAAACCCAAGGGCAAATAAAAGTATAAAAACTAATGAAATGGTAGGAAATGGTAAATAATAAGAACATAAGGCCAGTATTAAATTAAAAACTGAAAACAAATAAATTATTATGGCTGTTTTACGATGTGAAAATCCGCTGTTTAAAAGTTTATGATGTATGTGATTACGATCTGCCATAAAAGGTGATATCCCCTTAAATGTACGTATCATAAAAGACCTCAGTGTATCTAAAAGCGGATACGCTAAAATCGCTATAACAAATACCGGTTTACTTACCCTCAGCCAAAACACATTGAGTTGCTGTGTGGGAAATTCAATAAGTTTAATGGCTAAAATACAAATGAAAAGTCCGATAATAAGTGAACCGGAATCTCCCATAAAAATTTTAGCTGGAGCAAAATTAAAAACTAAAAACCCCAACAATGCACCGGCTAACGAAAATGAAAGTGCGGCATAGGGATAATCTCCCGCCGCTATAAACCATGCGCCAAAACATACGCTTGAAATAAATCCAATACCTGCCGCCAGGCCGTCAACACCATCTATTAAATTAAATGAATTAACCACCACTACGTAGGTAAAAATGGATAGAAATACACTGGCCCAATACGGTATAACATACGTTTCAAAAATTCCGTGTAAACTGCTTATTCGAATGTCTCCCATCAGCACTAAAATCAATGCCACTAAAATATGTGCAAAAAGTTTTTTTACTGGTGCTGTACCAATTATGTCATCTTTAATGCCCACAAAAAATAACACCAGGCTGGTGGCAATTATTAACTTAAATTCATTTACCGATTTTATCATCGATGAGGCATCCTTAAAGTACTGAATACCATACCACATGCAAAAGGCAAAAATGGTTGCCGCAAAAATTATAATACCTCCAATGGTGGGCACCGAACGTGTATGTATTTTACGGTCTTCACTGGGATGATCAATGAGACGTTTTAAAACCGCAACTTTTATTAACGATGGCGTAGAATACAAAACAACAACAAATGCTGTAAAAAAAACTATAATCAGCAGGCTCATCGTATATCGTTATACCAATTATACAACTGGGATTTCAAAGATACATATAAGTATGCGTTATTACTAGCATTTAAGTGTGTTAGGTTCTGAAATCCGGCCGCTAAAATCCATCTGCGTTCAGGATTTAATAGACAACCCCATTCGGTATTTATCAAATAGGACTTAGAACGCGCATCAGTTGTAAACGCATTTTGTATCGTGAAGCTTTGTGCAGTATGAGCCGTTACAAGTAATCTTTTATAACGCCATTGAAAACGGCAAAGCATTTCTTGACCAGGACCCTGTAGGGTTGACCAGCGCATGGCATAATGCCTAGGAACTTCATTTTGATGCAATTTATTTGAAAGGGCATTCCACTCAAACTGCACGTGTAAAAGTGTTTGCTGACTTTTGTAATAAAAATGCATGCCTGCCTGATATGCGAAAACAGATGCTTTTGCATTATTTATCGATTTATCAAATTGCGTTTGGGCATAAAAAGAAAGATTTGAAGAAGCTTGCCAATGCCCTTGAGCTCCCAGTGTAACATTATTAAGGGTGTCCGAAAGCCCAAAGGCCAATGCATTTGAAAAGAGTACCGGATTTGCAAATGATACATTTAGTCGGGGTTTGTTTTCAAATCCCGAAGCCCTGCTGGAAATACCTTGAAAAAAACAAAACCTAAAGGTTTTTATTGGCTGCCACTCCAAAAGCTGAAAAGCAGCAGCACTTTTTAAAAACAGGGCTTCTGTACTGCGGTGTGTTGCTTTTTGAGGAAAAGCACTTAGCGCGGCCCAAAGCATTTCGTATTTTAAAACATTATGTTTTGAATTTAACTGTATACGAGCAAATGGATATCCGGGCATATAATCGCTCCAAAGCATAGAGCGGTAACCATAGCCCACATGATGTTTTCCCTGGCCTAAAGAAATGTGCATGCGGGGCCTTACCTGAATGGCCAAAACACCCATTGAAGCTGCAAAATCATAGGCTTGCGTGCCAAAGGTTTTCCATCGTCCAAAACCGGGCACGGTTCCACCTGCGTAATACCCTGCCTGCGCATAATCCGGACGCGCCTGATACTCAGAAAAAATGGTTTCAAAACGAACGTTTTTGCCAATTCCGCAGCGTACCCATAAGCCACGACCATTTGTATAAAAAATACCCGTATCTGTTAGTGATTTTCCCAGCTGTAAATTCATATCCAAGTCTGCACGCATCCAAAATCCTTGTAAGCTATCTGAAATAGACAGCGCCTGCGTGTTCCATAAACGATCTGAGATTGTTGGCTTTAGAATTTGTGTTTTTAACCCCTGCGTATTAAAAATTGGCCGCATTGAAGCCTGTGAAACCTCCGAACTGTTATAAACATGAGCCATAACATCCTGTTCTGGAAAACATAAAGATTGTGACCAAACTATACCTTGCCAAAAAAATAAAAGTATAATTAAACGCGCCCTTTGCATTACATGGCTTTTACTGCTTCGCCTTTAATGTATTGGTCATATACATTTTTAATGCCTTCGGATAAGGAAATTTGAGCATGCCAACCCAACGATTGAAGCCTTGAACTATCCATTACCTTTCGCATGGTACCATCCGGCATATTAGAATTATAATAAAAAGAACCTGTATAGCCCACGATGTTGGCAACCGTTTGCGCCAGTTCAGCTATACTAATTTCTATGCCCGTACCCACATTAATATGCTGAACATTTGAATATTGCTGCATTAAAAATAAACAGGCTTGTGCCAAATCGTCTACATGTAAAAACTCACGCATGGGCGTTCCGCTACCCCATAATTCTATGGTGTTTTGTTGCTTAATCTTGGCTTCATGACATTTTCTGATAAGTGTAGGTAATACGTGTGCATGCTGCAAATGGTATGTATCATTAGGTCCATACAAATTAGCCGGCATCACGGAAATAAAATCACATCCGTATTGTAAACGATAATTTTCACAAAGCTTAATGCCTGCAATTTTAGCTAATGCGTAAGGCTCATTTGTGGGTTCAAGTGCAGCCGTTAAGAGATATTCTTCACGCAAGGGCTGTGGAGCCTGTTTTGGATAAATACAGGATGAACCTAAAAATAATAGTTTCTTTACATTATTTCGGTAAGCTTCATGTATCACATTTGATTGAATCATCAAATTATCATACAAAAAATCTGCACGCAAGGTGTTATTGGCATGAATGCCCCCTACTTTTGCCGCAGCAAGAAATACATATTCGGGCTTATGTGTGTTAAAAAAATGCTGAACCTGATGTTGATTGCGTAAATCCACACTGCTTGATGATGCCTTTATAATATGGCTGCAGCCTTGAGCTTCCAGGGCGCGTATTATAGCAGAACCCACCATGCCGGTATGTCCGGCAACATAAATTCGTGAATTAAAATTCATGCCTATTCATTTGGTTGTACTACCTGATGCCCACCATCTAGTAAATATTTATCACGTTTAAATTTAATAATATCAGATTGTACCATATCACGGCACAATTCTTCTACTGTACATTTGGCCTCCCAGCCTAAAAGGCGTTTAGCTTTTTCGGCATTTCCAATTAACAAATCTACTTCAGCAGGTCTAAAGTACAAGGGATCCACTTCAATTCGACACATTCCGCTTTTGGAATCAAAGCCTTTTTCTTGCACGCCGTTTCCATTCCATTCTATTTGAACTCCTGTTTCTTTAAATGCCAATTCTATAAAATTACGAACGCTTATTTTACGTCCGGTAGCCAATACAAAATCATCGGGTTGCGGGTGTTGCATCATTAACCACATGCCTTTAACATAATCCTGTGCATGTCCCCAATCACGTTCTGCATCCAAATTTCCAACAAACAATCGATCTTGAAGTCCAAGATGAATTTTAGCAACCGCTCTTGTAATTTTTCGGGTAACAAACGTTTCACCACGTAAAGGACTTTCATGATTAAATAAAATGCCATTACATGCAAACATGCCATAGCTTTCGCGGTAATTTTTTGTAATCCAGTATGCATATAATTTTGCAACGCCATAGGGACTTCGCGGATAAAAAGGTGTGGTTTCAGACTGAGGTACCTCCTGCACCAAGCCATATAATTCACTGGTTGAGGCCTGATAAAATTTAGTGTGCTGTTCTAATTTTAAAATCCGAATAGCCTCAAGCAGTCTAAGTGTGCCAAGGGCATCGGCATTTGCAGTATATTCCGGTGTTTCAAAACTAACCTTAACATGGCTTTGTGCTGCCAAATTATATATTTCATGTGGCTGAACTTCCTGTACAATTCGAATTAAATTGGTGCTGTCCGTTAAATCTCCGTAATGCAATTTAAAATTAACCCGCTTTTCATGTTTATCCTGATACAGATGATCAATTCGTTCGGTATTAAAAAGTGAACTGCGTCGTTTAATTCCGTGAACCTGATATCCTTTTTCAAGAAGTAATTCAGCTAAATAGGCCCCATCCTGACCTGTAACTCCGGTAATGAGAGCCGTTTTTTGATGTGTCATATCAGGTGTAAAGATATTACATTCGGCATAATGCATTATATTTGCTTAGTGAATTCATACTTTTCTAAACAAAATTATATACTGTTAATAGCCGGTACACTTTTGGTGGTTTTAGGATACGTCTCCATGATGGGTGGCGGCAGTGATGATCCCCAAGTGTTTAATCCTGAGATTTTCAGTACACAGCGTATAACCATAGCACCCCTTCTTTGCTTACTTGGCTTTGTAACCATTTTATTTGGTATTATGTACCGGCAATCTCATTCAGAATCTAATAAACACTAGTTTTTTAAATGTCGTATTTAGAGGCTGTTTGCATTGCAATTATCGAAGGGCTTACTGAATTTTTACCTGTATCCTCAACGGCCCATATGATTTTTACGAGCACTTTTTTTGGCATACAAGACGACGGTTTTGTTAAAATGTTTCAGGTCTCCATTCAATTTGGCGCCATTTTGGCGATTGTGGTATTATATAAATCGTACTTTTTTAGTAGCCTGTCTGTATATATTCCACTTGCCATAGGTGTTATACCAGCATTGCTGTTAGGAGCACTGTTTGATGATGCTATTGACCAAGTTTTGGAAAAACCCGTACCCATAGCCATTGCACTTATTATCGGCGGTATCGTATTTATTTTTTTACATCGTATATTTCCTGTAAAACCGGAACAGCCCTCTGTACCTGTAACGCGCTTAAAAGCTTTTAAAATTGGTCTTTGGCAATGCTTGGCTTTAATGCCCGGTACAAGCAGAGCCGCAGCATGTTTAATTGGGGGTATGCAACAGGGCCTGTCACGACAACAGGCTGCAGAATTTAGTTTTTTTCTGGCAGTACCCACACTGCTAGCAGTAACTTTTTACAGTTTATTTATTAAATCATGGCATCAAGACGGTGCACTTATAAAGGGCTTCCATTTAATAACCGAATCTCATTATAATTTAATAATTTTTATGTTAGGTAATTTGATTGCGTTTGGTATTGCTCTTATTGCAGTTAAATATTTTATTCGCCTGTTAACCCGCTACGGACTACAAATTTGGGGTTGGTACAGAATAAGTGTTGGGCTTATTATGCTTTTTTTACTACACTAGCGTTAACACTTCATTGTTTATTTAATTTAAAACAAGGCCGTTTGGGCTAAATTCATTTCGTTTAACTTGCAGTATGAGCGCTTACAAACTCAAAATTTCTTGGAAAACAAGCTGGAGTTTAAGTTTGATTTTATTTATTTTAGGTTTAACAGCGGTGGTTTTTTCATACGCACGTTATGTTAAGCAAGCCGTAAAACAAGATATACGCATGCAGGTTTTTGTTGATTCAAAAACCTCAACTTCTGAATTGCACACAATTTTTAAATCGCTAAATCAACTGCCTCAAATTGACACCGTATTTAGTGTGTCTAAAGAAGTTGCTGCCAAACAACTAAAACATGATCTCGGTGAAGATGTTCTAGCTTTTTTAGATGAAAATCCCTTGTATCATGTTTTTGAAATTCGACTCGCCGAAAATGCAACAGAATCGTCCATTTTAGCTAGCCTGCAGCGTACTATTTCAGCTTGGCATGGGGTTTCTGAAGTGATGTTTGAGCGCGATTATATTGACCGCTTAAATCTTAATATCAAATACCTCAGCTATGCTTTGTTTTTTTTAGGTTCAATTCTAATAATTATTGCTTTAAACCTGATTAGTTCTACAATTCAATTATCCATTGTTGAAAATAGTGAAGATGTGAGAACCATGCACCTCATTGGTGCAACGCGTCTTTATATCAGTAAACCGTTTTTAAGAAAAAGCCTTTTAGAGGGCCTATGCGCATGGGGATTGGCTCTAGCTTGGTTATTTGCAACTCAATATTTTTTAAACAGAATGTTTCCGTTTTTAGAGTCTGCATTGCCATTAACCACCATTTTAATAATTGGTTTTGCTATTTTATTATTATCTGTTTGCATGGTCGGCTTAAGTACTATAAGCGCTGTTTTTCGGTTTCTTTCACGCAAACAAGGCTAATCAATCTTTATAGTTTTTAAAAAGCACTTAAAAAAAAGTAAATAATATAAAATTTAAAAGGTAAATGCGTATATTTTGATACCAAATGAGATTGTTTTTATTTTTTTGCATTTCTTGGTTTACATTACTCATTGCGGTTGGACAAAACAACACCTGCAATAACGCAACCCCTTTTTGCACGGGGCAAAACATGCAGTTTCCTGCAGGTGTAAATGCAGGCTCGGCGCAACAAGGGCCCAATTATGGGTGTTTAGGCTCGCAGCCCAATCCCGCTTGGTTTTATTTTCAGGCTGCCACGTCTGGCCCTATGGTAATTGCCATGTCGGCTACGTGGGATATTGATTTTATTTGTTGGGGACCCTTTCCAAATTTAGCTACAGCATGTAATTCCCTAACGGGCGCTAATCAGGTTCCAGGCTCGGGCTACCAAA
>Ga0078894_10001229_pt1 | contig 18852 bp, 19 predicted proteins | sample LauGreSu1BDMLBSD_2_FD_67506 | JGI IMG/M metagenome (GOLD analysis project Ga0078894, IMG submission 67506) | Freshwater lake microbial communities from Lake Michigan, USA - Su13.BD.MLB.SD (version 4) (version 4) | ecosystem: Environmental > Aquatic > Freshwater > Lake | place: Lake Michigan... | reverse complement strand
ATACAATATATCCACAAATCTCTTTTATATTCTACAGGTATTAATGATTTATAAGCATTATAAATAAATATTGAATAATTATTTTTTATAAAATTTTCACAATCATTCTCATTAAAACAAAAAAAACTAAATTCTGGATTTACTGATTTTAATTCATCATTAGTATTAGCATATTGAAATACTATCAAAGGAATGCCAAAAAGTTTTAGCATATATAAATCTATGATATTAAATTAGAACCTGCACGCAACGAAGTTGAAAAGACCAGTCCAATTTTTGACGATGTAGAACTTCTTGTTAAATACTAGTTCGTTGTAATCGTCAAGAAGATCATAACCGATGTTGTTTCTAAATTCGCTGTAATTGTCTAAAATACTTTTCACATTCTCAGCATTAAATTTGATTTCATCGTATTGTTGCAAATTTTCTTTAGAGATAAATTTACTGTTGAATGTTTCAAATTCAACAACAATTACATTAAAAGATGCAACTGAATTAATCAAATAATAGCCAGAACCAGAATAGTACAACGAGCCTTCCATTTTGTATGATTAGTTCATTACTATTATTTATCATTTTTTTATAAATGTTGTTTTAAATTTACTCAAATCTATTTTCAACTATTATAATGAAAAAAGCCAAAAATAATTTTGACTTTTATATCATCGAATTCATTTAGAACTTCATATAGAAATCCTCGTCGTCTAAATCTTCCCATCGAGACGTCTCAGCTGTTAAATTAAGTTCGCGCACAGGAGGAGGAGCAGACACAACAGAAACCCATGACTTCTCGAACTTCGGCTGTTTTACAACAACTGGAGCAGGTGCAACTTCGATAATCTCTTCTTCGACCACATCATCTTCGAGGCATAAGAAGAGATTGGTTTGTTTGGGAGCAGCAACAGTCTTAGCAACTACTGGTTTGGATGGAGGACAGATCTTATTGAAGCGAAACGAGACGATGAGTTTTTCGCGATTTGCGAACGAGAGGCGATGTCTGAACCCACAATTTTCCTTTTCACACAATTGCCCGAAAGTGCAATTCTTCTTACGCGTCTCAGGATTAGGCTCATCCTTTGATTTGTTAGAAATCGCGTCATAGAAATTCCTGACAATCTTTCGTTCCTTATATGAAATATAATGTTTATAAGAACAGTCTGAATCAACACAAACACAGTTTAAATTGCAGGTGGTGGTCATAACTTAATACTCTCGATTTAGCTATAAAAATAAATATATATATTAAAATCATTTTTTTAGAAACATTCATTCAAATATTAACAAATTTATATTTAATTTAGTACAAATGGATTTGTATTTATAACGTTACTTGGTCTTCTAGTTAATAATGAAGATATGTTTGTTGTTAAATATGTTAATAATGCTATATTTAATTCTGGTAGTTTCAATACATCATATGTTATATATGAATGTAATAATGTATATAAATCATTAATCATATTTGTGATGTTGGTAGATATTGGATATTTATTATCAACCCATCCACCTACATTTTTATTTTTAAAAGCATTAATAACGGTTTCAAAATCATATGTTATTCGCTCAAAGTCATTATTAAAATATCCATATTTATTATTATTAATTATATTACTATTATAGAATGGTTTTATTAATCCAAAATCCCATATTACAAATACAAATCCAAGATTTTTTAAATAATAATCAACACCATAAATATTATAATGAATATAGCCACCTGGTTTAATTTTATGAAATAAGAAATTACCATTATGCGCATCTGCATGATATGCATTAATAGTTTTATAAAAAAACATCAAAGATATGAATATTTGTATTAATATATTTGATATATATTCATCATTATTATAATATAATTGAACAAAATTATCTAAATCACCATTCGCCAATTCATTTAATATTATATATATATTATTTATATTAACAATATTTTTTGGCATATATTTATCAATATCAGATATATGTTTTATTGATTTATTTTTTTCACTTGCATATTTGCTTAGGTTACGTTCACCACATTTCAATAATCCATAAGTTAATGGGAAATGTATAAAACCAGTATTTATAGTATATTTAGTTAATTCTTCTAATATTAAATATTCGATATTATTATGATTTGATTTATCTAATAGTTTTGTAGCAAATACGATGTTTTCAGAAAAACTGTCTGTTTCTTTTTTACGATAATAGGAATAATAGACAACTCCATAAACACTATCACTACCTATTTGCCGAGTTAAAATAATACGATTACCAATTCTGTATATTGGTCTTTCATTAATTATTTTATAAATACTTAAACAATTATTTGAATATTTCTTACGGCTATTAATATATTTACTAAATATTTTATAATTTTTAATACGATCTTGTAAAAATAATTTAGATTTATTATTTATTACAGGTGTTAAATGTTTAGATGATGTTTTTGATTTTGACGTTGAAATTGTTTTATTAAATTCTTGTATTTTTAATTGTCGCTCAGTTTCTAATAATTTTAATTGTTGCAATAATTTCTTTTCTAATAATTTTAATTCTTTTAATGCTTTATCTGGATTAGAAGGTAGTTTAGACGGTGATTTTTCTTTAAATCTTTCTTCACGATTTTTACACGCATCTTCACTAGCTTGTGTTTTATTTAATCTATATAATTTTTTACAATCATCATGTTTAATATTATCACGTTTACACTTAGCTATATATTCTACATATGGATTTGGTTTTATGCATTTTTGTTTTTTTTTAGAATATTCGCAAAAAGGAGGTAATTTACATTTACTATCCGTCATTTATTCTATTATAATAATGTTTATTAATTTTTGTATATAAATAATAATTAGATGATGATTAAAAAGTATGTATTTATTATTGATTTAGATGAAACAATTATAGGCAATTGTATATATCAATCGCAATTATGGAATATTGCCCGTATGTATAATATGAATATTAGCAAGGTTTTATTACCATTCTATAAAGAAAATTCTAAATTGATGCGCCCATATTTTATTTATTTTATAAAAAAACTGCGCGAATTGTATAAAGAAAATGTTTATTTTTATGTTTATACGGCATCTACATACGAATGGGCAAATACTGAAATAAAATTAATTGAAAAAGCAAATGATATTAAATTTAATCGTCCTATTTTTACTAGAAATGATTGCACTAAGTCGAAGAAAGTTTCATATTGGGTTAAATCTATTGATAAAATAAAATCTAAAATTAAAATTAAAAATGCCGATTATATAATTATTGATGATAGTAATGTATATAATGATAATAATAATCTACAATTGTTTTGTCGTCCATATCAATTTAAGGCATTTTGCGATATAAGGATGCATATACCATTAGATGTTATTCCAGAATCGTGTAATGGTTTGATTTGTCCATTTAAAGATGAAAATGATTATGTTAAGATGTATAAATGGTTATATAAAAAAACAAAAAAAATAGATAAGATAAATAGTAAGTTTAAGAATGATAAATTCTGGTTACAATTAGCAAATGTAATAGAAAAAAATAAAATTATCGAATATAATGAAGATATCATTAAACAATTAAATGTTATATCTAATAACTTTTAGATCGTGTGCAATAATTCATATTATATATATAATATAACCAATAAAACGGACCAGTTATTATTGCTAATAATAATCCAACAGCCTTATCAGTCGGCGATCCCTGATAAAACATACATACTAAAGATGCTAAAAATGCTACAAATCCTATTACTACCCATATAAATGCAAATATCGAAAAAAATACATAAACTATTCCAAAAGTAATAAAAGATGCATTTAATGCTTTATTAGCGGCTTCCGAATCATCTACAGTAATAGTAGCAGTTCTACCTGAATCATCGTCGCTATGACGTCTATAACCTCCATCGTCTGAATACATATTCTATATATATTAGAATATTTTTATAATTTGTTTTCATAATAATATACACACATTAGAAATGCATCACATAAATCATCTTTTTTCTTATTGCTATTTATAATAGCTAATACTTCATCATTTTTGTATATATTTGTTAATAAATGATTTGTATAAAATACTGCATCTATTTTATTTTGTTTATATTTATCATTAACTATTTTTTCACCATATTTATCAATTATTTTTAATTTATGTTTAGGTGATACATAAATAGTATTAATATTCATTTGTTGATGTTTTGCAACTACTTTAAAATAAGTATTTATAGTAGTTTGAATACATCTCATAATGGATGTCATTTGACATTCTATTAAAATTACTAATTCCTCATCAATAATAAACAATCCACTCATTATTTCATCCAAAAATTCGATTGTATTATTAATAATATTTTGAATATCTTTATTTTTACAATTTAAATCTACTTTATCTATTTTTTTAATATTAAAATCAGTATCGATTGTTGCATAACAATATGCCATATTCTTAATGCCAATATCAAACGATAATAAATGTATCATATATTATTAATATAATGAATATCTTATTTATATTTCGTCGCGATTTGAGACTAACAGATAATACTACTTTATATGAAATTAAAAAAACTTATCCTACTGCTAAAATACTACCAATATTTATTTTTAATAAATATCAAATTAATCCAAAAATAAATAAATATTATTCTTCTAATGCTGTCCAATTTATGTTTGAAAGTTTAGAAGAATTATCATATATTAATTATTATGATACATCAAATGAAATTGAAGTAATTGAGAAACTTAATAATAAATATAAATTTAGTGTTATAGCATATAATAAAGATTATACACCATATGCAAAAAAAAGAGATATGGTAATTCAAAAATGGGCTAACATAAATAAAATTAATATTGAAAGTCATGAAGATTATACTTTACATAATATGGGTGAAATTACAAAAGATGATAAAAAACCTTATTTGAAATTTACACCATTCTATAAGAAATCTATTATTAAAAAACCAAGAGCAATTGTTAATATTAATTATGATAATTTCATCAAAGATACAAATTCGCATAGTTTTAAAGAAATGGAGAAATTATATAAACCTAAAAATAACGAATTAATATCTGTTAATGGTGGTAGAAGTAATGGATTAAGTATTTTAAAAACTTTAGCGAATGGTAAATTTGCTAAATATGATACAGAACGTGAATATCCTTATTTAGATAAAACGACTAAATTGAGTGCTTATATTAAATTTGGTTGTATTAGTATTCGCGAGGTTTATTATTCATTACCATTAACACATGGTATTATTAGAGAGTTGTTTTGGCACGATTTTTATGCAATAATTAGTTATTATTTTCCTACTGTATTTGAAAAATCGGTAAATTTTAAATGGGATAATAATCCTGATTTTTATGAAAAGTGGAAAAATGGCAGAACTGGTTTTCCTTTAGTAGATGCTGCTATGAGACAGTTGAATATATGTGGTTGGATGCATAATAGATGTAGAATGATAGTTGCATCATTTTTAGTAAAAAATTTATTAATAGATTGGAGAAAAGGTGAGGAATATTTCGCATCTAAATTAGTAGATTATGACCCATCATCTAATAATGGCGGTTGGAGATGGTGTGCATCTATGGGTGCTGATTCACAACCTTATTTTCGCATATTTTCACCAACTGCCCAATTAAAGAAATATGATCGTGACTGTTTATATATTAAAAAATGGATTCCAGAATTGCGTAATGTTCCCAATAATATTATATTAGAATGGGAAACAAAAAATAATGATAGTTATTACAAACCCATCGTTAATTTTAAATCTACTTCTACTACCTTTATAAAACGATTTAAGGAGATTATAGGAACTTCTTAAATGCTTTTAATATACTTGGTAGAGTTATATATTCGCATTCATTTTTAATACCAGATGCATTTATAAATTTCAAATATACTTTATAAAGATTATAAACAAATTCTTTGATATTTGTGAAATTTTCTTCATAATGTAAATTATGTTTATTTATAATTTCTAATAATTCGTCATTAGTAGTATATGGTGTAATATTTTTAATTGTACTATATGGTATATTTTCATATTTAATAAAATTGCCGATAATAATATCCCTGTTTTTATTATAACTTTCGGTCATTATTATTTCCTTCTTTAATGTTTCATAATTAATATACGCAATTTTATTACTTTTCAAAATTTCAATTAATTCATCTTTTGATAATTTATTCACATAATCATATTTCAATCCTTTTTTTAAACAATCAATTTTAATAGAATTAATTAATTCTTTTTTTGTATATTTAATTTCTAATGACATATAATAGTAAATATAAATATTATAATCATTTTTTATAAAAAAATGAAACATTATTATTATGATTGAATTATAATTAATCATGTCATCACACAGCGAAAAGTTTTATGAAAACGATAATGGAGTTTATTTCAAATCAGGATATTTATCGCAGTGGCATCCTGTCGAATTCAAAATCAATAATAAAATTTATAATTGTTGTGAGCAATTTATGATGGAACAAAAAGCATTATTATTCGGCGATTATGAGACTGCAGATCTTATTATGAAATCAGCAGAACCTAAAGAACAAAAGAAATTAGGAAGAACTGTTAAAAATTTCAACGAATCTAAATGGAATACTGTTGCCGATGGTATCGTATATAACGCAAATCTTGCTAAATTTAGTCAAAATTTGGAATTAAAAAATAAATTACTTTTAACGGGTGAGAAATTGATCGTGGAATGTTCTCCATACGATTCTATTTGGGGTAATGGACTTAATATCACAGATACATTAAATACTAATATTAATGAATGGAATGGAACAAATCGATTAGGATTAGCTATTATGCGCGTGAGAGCTACTTTAGCTGATTGTTAATTAAACTTCAGGCGCTGTTTGATTTTTTGCCTTTTCATCTTTCCATAGTTCAGTAGCCTTTTTCATTCGCTCAGTAGGATTACAACCATCATTCTTTAGCTCTGCCATCTTCTCTTTAATGAAGAGGTTATATGCGGATGGTGGTTTTTTCACTTTTACTTCTCCAGATGCTGTATGAGTTTTAGAATTCTTATAAGCTTCTTTGAGAAGTTTAGTTAAATCACTTACTGAATAATTAACACTAGTATCTACTGATGATACGAACTTATCGATAATTTGTTTAGTAGCCATTTATTTTTATTTCTATTATATCTCCTATTGTTTATATCATTTTATCGAATATCCTATATAAAAAATAATTATTATAAATAAATAATAATGACTGAATGGAAATCATTTCAAGATTTTACACCTGTTGTTTTAACTAAAAATAAACAAAAAACGAATGTTGATATTAATGCTAAAACCAATATTCATATAAAAAAAGTAGATGATAATGATGAATTACCCAAAGTCCTTAAATATTCACAGGAACAAATTGATATTATTCGTAATGCTAGAACTGCTAAAGGATTAACACAACCCCAATTAAGTAAATTGATTAGTCCAACTATTAAATCGGATTTTATCACAAATATTGAAAATGGTAAAACACAATTCGATAATAGAACTTATAATACTATTCTTAGAAAGTTAAATATTAAGGTATAGTGTTTAATGCATCTAATTGAGATTTTAATTCTTTTATACTCTCTACCAATAATCCTATTATATTAGCATATGCTATATTTGAACTTCCATCGATTGGAGATATAGATACTACTTCTGGCAAAACTGCCATTACTTCACTAGCTAATAATCCTGTATAACTTTTAGCATTTGGTGCCGTATTGTATTTATAAGTATATCCAGTTAAGCTATTAACTTTTGTTAAGGCATTTGTGATTGGTGTTCTATATAATGCATTAGCTTCATCAGCTGCTAACGAATAAATTAAGCCATTATTATAAATATTAAAAAGATTTGAATCATAACTAATATTTATTGCATTTTTATAAATATCAGTTGATGTTATTGATGTATCTATATAATAATTATTGTTATAATCCATAGATGGGTCATTAATTCGTTTCCATATTCCAAATATATTATTTTTTGAACCAATTCTATAAATAGTATTGACATCCTTCGAAAATTCAACAGTCTTTGAGTTAAAATGAATATATGAATTTTGTGTGCATGAATTTAATGTTATAAAATTATCAGTATCTGTGAAATTATTAATTTGAAACATATTATTATTTACTGGGTTTAAATCATCCCCTCCATTAATTAATACACAACCTTTATAATTATTTCTATTATATGAACTTGCATTCAATATAATATTTTTCGTATTTAATTCAAAATTTGCAATCGCTTTATTATTATTAAATATTGATATTATATTATCATATAATGATATTCCATCTTTATTATAAATATCACCTTGTAAATATATATTATTTGTTTCAATATTTCCGGTTGTATTCAAATTACCTTTATTATCAATATTAATTAATTTAAAATCGTTGAAATATATTTCATAATCATTCGTATAACTATAAATATTATGATAATTTCCTAAAATATTTTTTTGTTTTATTAAAGGTAATTTGGCATTATTTTTAATAAATCTTTGTGTTATTGGTAAATTAGCAGGAATATTATAATAATCAGTTATATTGAATGCAAAATTTAATGAATATTTCTTTCCAAATAAATAAGTTGTATATATTTTCTCATCAATCTCATTATAATTAAATTGGGTTGATGTTGACGATAATGATGATTTTAAATATGTAATATTATTATTTATATTTATTATATTTGAATTCACATTACTCGTTATAGTTGATGAAAAATTAGATGTTATAGCACTTGGAATTGAATATTCATTTCTTGATAAATGATAAGAATATGATGAAACTGTAGCTGTTATTTTATTTATAATAAATGAACTATATTTATTATAAACGATTGTATGATTTACTGGTATTGGTGGAGAACTATTAGTATTATAACTAAGAGTAATTACACCAATATCACCTGGATCAACTGTTACTTCTTGAATATAAGTCGTTAACGTACAATTAGAAACATTCAAACTTACATTAGTACTATATATACTATTTAATACAGTTGGTATTATTATTCTAATATTTACACTAGCACTACCTAATGAAACTGGGACATCATAACTTACTTTATCATTAATAATAAATGAAATATTAGAATCATAACGTTTAATGAATGGTAATATTTCAATTATATTATTTGAATAATTAAAAGTAGTAGTATCTGCATAATTTGCAGAAACATTAAATATTTCATTCGATATATTTGTAAAATTAATATCATTATTTATTGAATATGTAGTATTTTCAACGTCATAATCGGGTATTGGTTCTATTAATGAATATTTTAAACCAAATACAGAATAGTTATAATTAAAATTAGCGGTCGTTAAATCAAATTCTTTAATTACTTGTGTTTGTGTTGAATAATTATTTTTTAATAATAATGCTGGTAAATTATCGAAACTATTAACAAATAAACTTGTTTCATCATTATCATCATCATCATCATTTATTAAAATACCATTCGTATGAATATTTATAATATTTTTTGAATTATATTTATATTTAAAATTATCATCGATTGTTAATGTCCAATTATTACTATTATTATGTTGTGATATATCTATTGATACTGGATTTGTAGATGGATTTGTTAATCGCAATAAGTGTGTTGATGTTGAATCATTTATATGAACAACATTATCTCTTTTTAATATTATATTTGTGGTTGGGTCATAAAAATTACCAGACCCAATATTAAATATATTGATATCATCATATGTTTTATAACAATTAAAAAAAGATGTTGCACTATTCGTTGGTTTTATTTGAAATATACTCGATAATTTATGATTTACTGTTGGCTCATCTATAGTAGTGCGATTTCTTATTGACAATAATGATAATGATACGCTTTCTATTATTGAATTTGTCTCATTATATATTGAAGCATCTATAATTTTAATATCAATTTTAGCGTTTGCTATAATTGTCGTTAGTCCTGTTGTTGTTGAGAATGTATTTCCTCTATTTGAAAATACACATAATGACGTATTTGTATTATCATTATAAACATAGAGTGGTGGATTTATAGACATGGTATTTTGAATATTTGTATACCATGCACGATCATATCCTATAAATACTGATTTAGATGGGTATAATTTAATTAAATTACCAGTAATAATAACATCAGTATCGATTGGAGGTGATGCAATTTCTTCTAAACCATTATTTTCTTTTATAATACCATTCATAGAAAATGAAATACTTACATATTTAACTATTATTTTAGATATTTCCCAACAATCATTTAAAATATTATTTGTAGTTTCTATACAAGTATTCAAAATATCTATTATAGTTCTTGAATTACCTATATAAGCTCCAATATAATCATTAATTTTAGATGCTAAATCTTTAAAAGAATTTGCGAAATCATATGATTTATTCACACATACTATAAATTTATTTGTCAGATTTTCACTTTTTGCTAAAAACTCACCATCATTATAATTCGTAGTTGCATATGTTTGTAATATTAAAATATCGCTTATTAGTTCATTAAATACATTCACTACGATTGCTGATTTTTGTTTATTTATATTATTCAATATTCTAATTTCTGTATTTATATAATCATAATTATCTAATAATGTTATTGCAATATTATTATAATTCATAAATTTTTCTTTGAATGAATTGGTATCCGTATATATTATTGAAATACCTGTAGGTATTGTTAATTTCGTATATGGTGTTAATGATACTGGTTCATCTCTATTAAATGTTATTACTGTATTGGAATTATTTGATGAAAATATATAATTATTTGATGCAGTAGTTATATAATTTTGAAATCCTAATGTTAAATTTATATAAATCTTATCTGTACTTATCGCGTTTAATCTTGCTATATTTGATGTTGTTATAGTTGATGCTAAATAACTATTAGTATTTAGAATATTATTATTATAATTTGGATAATAATCATTAATATAATTTGTAATATTTGAGACATTACTATAAATTCTATCAGCATATAATGCGTTTGAATGTGAATATTTTAATATATTTTCATTTGTTATTGGTGTATTAATAATATCATTATTATATATATTCGATGTTGATATATATATATTTGATGATGTAATCATATTATTTGATGAAATTGTATAAATATATGGAAAATATTCATTATTAAAATTCAAAAGACTCGTATAATAATTTGATGAAATATTATGTATTTGTTGTGAAATTATAAGATTACTCCCCGATGTTATTAATATATTTTGAATGTCATTCGCTAATGGTTGTGGATATGATATATAAGATTGTATAATTGTATCATTAGTTGTAGTTGCTGATGATTGTAATATCGTAGTTTCATTAAAATTATTAACTCCAATATTTAAATAATTAATTAAAGTATTTGAAATATTTGAAATATTATTATAAATATTTGAAGTTGTATTATAAATATTACTAGCTATAATATAATTATTTGATGCATTTGTTTTAATAATATTATAATCACTAGGATATCTATTTTTGCTAATATCATTAAATAAATAATAATTACTTGTTTGATTTGTTTTTGTAGAACCCTTATAAGTCAAAAAAAAAGGGGTAAATAATCGCGTTATATTTAAATTACTATCGTAATTTGTAATTATCCCATTATAATTATTTATATTTAAGGAAATATTTGAAGTTGTCTTATATATATTTGATGCTAAATTACTGGTATTGGTTGCATTTATTATATTGATACTTGATACCGGGTCATATGATTTATTTATATTTGAATAAACATTTGATGCTAATAAGTGAATATTACTAGCGAGACTATAAGCGCCATTTGGTGTTAAAATAGTATCTATATAATAATTATTATTACCCATCGAATATATTTTATTTATTGTTGTTGTTAGTAAATTTGGAACAAATATAATATTATTACTTTTGAATTTATAATTTCCACTAATATTGATTGAACCATCAATATCTAAATCTCCATTAATTTTAACATTTCCTGTTATATTAACTATTTCATTATGATGAGAATAATCTTCGTATGAATTATATGTAGTATTATTATTAATATCTATAAAATATTTTGAAGAATTATAATAAATATTTACACAAGTATTTGCAGGTTCATAATCATTTTCTATATATCCAATCTGTAATGGTCCTACAAAATTTACATCATCCGTTATATGTTTTTTATAAATATACCATTTATTCTTATTGACTATTTCAGTATTTGTTATGTCATCGCAAAATTCAATACCAGAATAATAGGAACGGTCATTTGCTCTATAAAAACTCATAACACTATTATTAATTGTATTTTGATTTAAGGACGAATTTTTTATTTGTAATGGGATTGTTATTTTATTATCAATATTAGATACACCAATACCTATATTAGCATTTGCAATCCATGCATTACTATTATTAAAATATTTGAATGTGCATAATTTATATGAATTTTCATAATAGCCGTCATATGAATTTATGCCACCAATTACATTTAATTTTTGTTTATTAGTTATTGTTGTAATCAAAGGAATATTAATATCTAATTTAGTTAAATTATTATAATTATTATAAATGATTGGTAATTCTGTATTATAAATATTCGTATTTTGCCTAATATAATAATTAGTTGAAACTATATCACCGTTAACATCTAATGTTTTTACGGGTTGAAGGGTATTTATACCTACTTTTGAATTTTCTAATATTGCTAAATTTGGTATTTCATTCTTAATATTCGATTTATTTTTACCTGAATAAAAATAAATATTATTCCAGGCTGAATTATTTTCTGTTAAAAATACAAGACTATTATCAATTTGTCCAGATATATCATTTAAATTTGTATGACCAATATAAGCTTTTGATGCAGTCACGGTAGATTTTGAACCATCATATAAAAATATTTGAAATTGTGATGTATTTGCTGATGTATGTTTATAAATATTAAAAAGGTTTGTAATATCTAATCGAGGTTCGCCTATATTTATAATACCACTAACATTCAAATTTGATGTTTGTGTAGGTGATTGAATTACAGTAGGTGGTGTTGTTAATTGTGGGTTTGATTGTGATATAGCAGATAATAATGGTAAAATATTGCAACCATCTACTAATAATCCACCACTACTAGTAATATCAATAGTATTAACATTAATTACATCAGCCGTTAATACATCGTTAAATATAGCTTCAGAAGAAAAATTACACAAACGATTAAAATCACATACTACTGAACCATCATTATTAGCTTCTACTATGAAATTATCACTTATTGTTATATTTGATGTTATAATATTGGATGTAATTGTTGTATCTGTAATTTCAGCATCACCATAAACTTTTAATTTATGTTTATTGATTGGATTTCCAATATATAAATTTGATGTAAAGAAAAATTCACTTTGATTGAAATAACCTCCATTAATTTGATTTGCATTTAATGTTAAACCTGAATTTCTTAAAAATATAGTATCAATATTTACTGGTTTTTTTAAAACATAATCATATATTAATATCTTATTTGCATATAATGTTCCATTCACCAGCAATTCTGGATATTTTGTTTCAATACCTATAGTCGTTTTATTTATATTATCAAATTCATATGTTGAATATGTTATTTGTTCGGTTTGTCTGTCTAAATTAATTAATACTGACTTATTAACATCTAATACCATCGTTGGATAATTAGTAGTGTTATATGTAGGTAATTGACGACGATCATATGGTATGGTTGTTTTGTCTAAATATAAATTATCAATATCGCTTGTATTTTTACTAATATTGAAATGTATAGGCATTCCAACAGATGTTATAAAATGCATAGGAGCTTCATTCGTATTTCCTATAATACCACTACTGAATTTGGTAGTAATTAGATTTGTAACATCATTATTTTCTATCACAAATTGAATATTATTTATATTTCCATCACAGTGACGGGATATCTTAAGAGGGTTTAAATTGTTATTGGCGTTATTGCTGTGTCCTAATACTAGATTATAATTTGTATAAATATTATTTTGTAAATAATCTCTTATTGGATAAAATAATAGATGTGATGATAATTTATTTAAAGTTTCTGCTAATGTAGATGCTGTATTTATACTATCAATCATTATATTCTCGGCGTGTATTATTCCATTACATACGATATCTCCATTAATTAATAAACTTTTATTACTCGTAGTTAATTGATTTCTGGTAGCGTTTATTCCTATGTGATTTTCGGCTACTATGAGATCATAATAATAATTTAGATTGTTAGTATCTGTAGCAGCAGATGATGGTATTTTTTCACCTACTGCTAAATAACTATTAATGAATCCATCACGTGTTAAATCTACATTTTTATAATCTACTAACCCTATACCAATCGAATCGATTTGTATTCTTGTATAATCCATTTATATTTAATTTTAATAAATATTATTTATATACAAGACTAATAAAAAAATGATTATAATATAATTAATTGTTTTTATATAATGTCTAAGAAAATGCTAGTTGCCGATATCGTTGAAATCATTAACGGTAATAATAAAATCACCAAAAAGAATTTATTAAAAAATGTTGAAAAAATTTATAATACTATTTATGATGTTAAGAAAAATCCATATAATGAATTTGTTAGAGCTCAAATGGCTAAACTAAAAGATTCAGATATTCCAAATAAAGAAAAAATGGCTCATATTGGAAAATTATGGGCTGAAGAAAAAGCAAAATAAAAAATGATTTTTAATATTTTTGTTATTTATAATATGTCCAAAGAAACATTAATTTATAATATTAGCGATTATATCAATAATAACAAAATTTCTAAATATAATTTTCTTAAAGAAATGGAAAGATTATATGATCTTTATGATTTAACCGAATATACACAAACAGAAATAAAAATACCTATTATCGATTTCTTTTCTATGTCTAAATCAAATAAAAATAAATATTTATCATCAGTTAGGACTAAAGATATTGAAATGATTAATTTAAAAAAAATAATGAAAAAATAAGTAATATATGAAAATTATATTTAAAATTATATATTTTTTTATTTGCGTAGTTCATTATTATATTATAATTCCATTACGAATAAAAAAGAACTTTACTAGAACTTTTGAAAATAATGATTATAGCGATGGTGGTAATGGTTCTAAATCTGGGTTTTTATGAATATTATATAATTCAGTTAATTGTTTTTTTATTTGTTCTAAGCTTTCATTTATTTTTTTATGATTTTCTATCTCATTTGCATTTGCTTTATATGTATATAATAACAAATATTTAATAACATCTCGTAATGATTTATTTGTTATTGGTTTAGTTGGAGATAAATATTCTAACATATCATAATCTACTTTTGTTGGATTTGTATTTTTTACAAAATAATTATATATCTCATCATATAATAATTTATGTAATGAGTAATTAGTATCTTCTTTTGAATTGTCCAGTAATGAACTAACAAAATTTTTTATATTAGAATCAGTATTCATGACTGAAACATCTTTTATTATTGTATCTGCCATATCTAATATAAAATGAGATTATTTAATCTTTAATATCTAAAACTCCATAATAAATTAATGCTTCTTTGCTTACATTATTTTCTGCATCCTTTTTAGTAAATCCGGACGCAGTTGCTATAGTATCATTCGACCTATTTTTAACACTATAACTAAATACTTTAACACTATCTTTAGTCGTTATTCCTAATTCACAGAATTTTGGCGTATCTTGTATTGAATGTTGCATATAAGATACAAGCATATCTTTATAATTTGTTTTTTGAATAATTAATTCGCTAATATCTATATAATTTTCAATAATATATATAATCCATTTTTCAGCTATATAATATCCGACTCCTGATATTGGCGTTAAATTTATCGTTTTAGGCATACTAACACGATCTGTTTGTGTTTGAAAATCGGTATATAATGCGCCAATAAATGCTTCTAATATATCCTCCATTATTTTATAATTATTTCTTCCGTTGGCTTCCTCAACTTGTTTAGAAATGATAGCAAATTTATTAAAACCTATTTCATTCGAAAGAAATCCTAACATTTTCCCATTTACTATTCGTGTTCTTATTTTAGATAAAAAGCCTTCATTTTGATCTGGAAAGCGTGAATAAAGATAATTAGCAACTACCATATTTAATATGGCATCTCCAAGAAATTCTAACCGTTCATATGACATATCTTGTAATGGAATACAATCTTTTGGACAGTTCATATTACCTGAGGTGAAATCCGCATTTTTCATAGTACAATATGATTTGTGAATAAACGCAGTTCTGTATAAATTAATATTATTATATTTAATTCCTTCTAATCCATTCATATCGAAAAACCGTCTTAAATCGCTATCTTTTAACATTTGATTTTGATTATTATATGGTAATTCGTCGGTTTGAATTACTTTAGTTTTATTGTGTATGCTTTCTATTTTCTTCATAATTCAAAAATATTATATGTATTTATTATCATTTTTTTATATGTTGGGAAATTTTTAATTTTTTCAAAAAAATGATTATTTGGTTTTAAATTATAATTATGCATACTATGGCATCTTCAAAGCTCGAAATGTTGCTCATTAACGAAATCGAGAAGCGCGAATTCAAAAATAGGCTTATGTCCAATTTGGAAAAGCAAATTAATACGGTTATTGAATTGCGTGCAAAAAGGAGAGTGCCAACTCGCAAACCATCTAAAATGGAATTGCTCATTCAAGCCGAAATTAAAAATCGCAAAAAAAAGCATGCAAGCGCTTTGAAGTAGTTATGCGACAAATAAGCAAAATGGGTTGATATAAATGGCAAAATTAATTTTTTGTCATTTAAAGATTTTATTTATTATTATATATAAATGGATAAATATAAATGGTCATCATCCTTCATTTGCAACAATAAAAAACGCAAATTAAATTCTAAAAAAAATGAAGATGATGACGACGATGAGGAAACAATTCCAAATATTATTATTAACAAACAGTCTAATAATAGTATTTATAGTTGTGGTAATCATATTTATTTTAATAATGATATTGATTCAACTAGTGCATTTAATTTAAATAAAGAATTGCGTACTGTTGAATTAAAATTAAAATCATTTCAAATGGCTATGAATGTCGAACCTATGCCTATTTATTTACATCTAACAACGGATGGCGGTTCAATACATTCTGCTTTAAGTATTATTGATTGTATGAATTCCATCACATTACCTATTTATACGGTTATTGATGGTTTTGTCGCTTCTGCTGGGACTTTGATTAGTGTTTGTGGTTGTAAAAGATTTATTGGTAAAAATGCTTATGTTTTATTACATGAATTAAGATCAGGAGTTTGGGGTAAAATGACATATTTAGAAGAAGAATTTAATAATTTTAAAAAAGTGCAAGAACATATTACGAATATTTATGTTGATAAAACTATTTTTTCTAAAAAGAAATTAGACAAATTACTAAAAAAAGATATTGAATGGAATGCAGAGGAAGCAATCGTTTTTGGCGTTGTAGATGAATATTATAATTAAAAAAATGAATTTATTTTTTTATTTATCCATTTTCATAATGGATTCTTTTTACGGTGATTGGATTAGTAGACGAAAATATTGGTTTTCTCAAAATGATGAAAATGATAAATATTTATCAGATACTTATGGTAATTTAATTAATTGCGATTCGATTGATAAACCTATATTGGCTATTTTAATTTATGACCAATTAACCAGACATTATTATAGACATGAATATAATAATCATATACTCATTTATTTTAATAGAAAAGCATTAGAAATTGTTGATAAATATAATAATCCATTATTTATTCAATATTTAAATATTGATGATTGGATGTTTTATATGTTGGTATATAGACATTCAAATATTAGAGAAAATTTATTATTTGTTATGAATGAATGTTGGAAACGTTCAGATATTCCTAAAAATTTTATTAAAGCTACTTATAATCGTGCTAATTTTACTGAAAATCTCGACTATTATAATTATCCTATTAAATTTGATAGAAGTATTTTAGATAATGATCCATTAGATAAAGAAATTCTTCAAAAACCATTATTTGATATTGGAAAATTTAATTTTAATAATGAAAAAATAATTATAATTAGTCTCTCAGGTGGCGTTGATTCAGTCGTATGTTTATATAATTTATATCATAAATATAAGAATACTAAATTAATTGCAGTTCATATTAATTATAATAATCGTAAAGAAGTAGCTGAAGAAGTAGGATTCTTACGATGTTTATGTTCTCTATTTGATATTGATTTATATGTTAGAAAAATTAGCGAAATTAATAGAAATGATTGTATGTTAAACGATTTAAGGGATGTTTATGAGAGTTATACTAAAAAAGTTAGATTTAATTCTTATAAATGTGCTGGTGGTAATAATCCAATAGTTATATTGGGTCATAATAAAGATGATTGTTTAGAAAATATTTTAACAAATATTGCATATAATAATAAATATGAAAATTTAATTGGCGTTGAATATATTTCTGTTATTGATAATATAACTTTTATAAGACCGTTAATCGATGTATATAAAAAAGATATTTATGACTTTGCAAATCGTCATAATTTACCTTATTTAAAAAATAGCACTCCTGATTGGTGTCAGCGTGGGAAAATTAGAACAGAAGTTAAACCAGTATTAGAAAAATGGGATAAAAGAATTATTGAAGGTTTATTTAATTTAAGTGATATTATGAAAGATTATAATAAAACGATAAGTAATTTTAAATGTAATGAAAATAACCATATTGATAATTTAAATATGTCTAAATTTTATTGGAAAT
>Ga0078894_10001228_pt1 | contig 18853 bp, 20 predicted proteins | sample LauGreSu1BDMLBSD_2_FD_67506 | JGI IMG/M metagenome (GOLD analysis project Ga0078894, IMG submission 67506) | Freshwater lake microbial communities from Lake Michigan, USA - Su13.BD.MLB.SD (version 4) (version 4) | ecosystem: Environmental > Aquatic > Freshwater > Lake | place: Lake Michigan... | reverse complement strand
ACTGGGCCCGCTTGGATTCGAACCAAGGACCAAGGGATTATGAGAAGACCAGACTCAGCAATCCCGGTTGTCCATCAAGCACTTACAGATGTCACTAAGCTGTGTGTAAGAGAATGTGTAAGTAAAAATCGCGTTTTTGACAGGTGATTTCTTCTGCAAAAACACTTCCGCACAGAGAGCTTAGTCAACGATCAAAGAAAGATACGCGAGAGTCAGAATTCGGTTTTGACGTGACTGTTTGATGCTCTGAGTTTGGCATTTGTCGTTTAAACGAAAATGGAAGTCTCCTGAGGACACCGAGCCCGAACCGTAGAATCTGCGAAATGACAAAAGTACCAACCCGAGCTATAGCCCACAAATCTGCTTGAACATCTGCACCTGACTTTCGTCTTTGTTTTTTGGCCGCGTCACCTTCTTTAAGGTCTGCCCGAGCGGCATCAGCAGCAAGTCTAGCTCTCTTAACGAAACAGCGTTATCTCTGCAGATTTTTCGGGTGTGCTTGACGAATAACTCGTAACATCGGACTGCATATTTTCCAGAACCGGAGTCTTTCCAATTACCACTTCCATCGGTCAATACCGATTCGCATGCCGTAAGTTCGTCTTCATCGAGCCCGCCGATCGCCCACAAAGATCTAATAGCGTGTTGATCATAAATTGGATTCTCGCGATCCTGTAAATGCTTAGCAAACGCGGACATCACGACGCCACCAGCGTCTGACACAATAGGACTTGAGTTTTCATAATTCTTAACAAAACTCTTATAGGCGTCCCATCTGCCTAGTTTCCATATCATCGCTTCAGCCAAATTTATCGGCGAGTTCTGTATTTCCAGATCTTTGTATGACGTACTGAATTGCCCATAATCATGGTCCGCTCTCAGTGCGGGAAACTTGTCTTGGTCGTAAATAGAGTGCCCGAGATCACGCAGCTGCGCGATCGCCTTTTCAATTTGCTGCGAAGATAACTCGGCATTCGCCACTCGAAGTCTAAGAGATGAAATTAACTCGTTCAAATTTAAGCCCTCGTTTCAAACACCCGAGTAAACTCTTACTCATACAGCACATGACTAATTAAATGTGCAGTAGACGATGATCGGCACACCTTCGAAATACTGCCACTATCAGGCTAGTTCCGCGTGGATAGTGACTCAATTCTTTCCCGGCACAGCATGTTCGACCGTGATTGCTTCCACATTTACAAGCCAAGCAGTCGGCTGCACTAATGAATATGTGTTGACTGCGCCGCTGAGTTCGATGAACGTATGAGCGAGATGTCGGCGTTAGTTCCGATGGTCGCCGTGTCTCTCAGCGCGGAAAAATAATGCTCGCATATCCGCCAACCAGTTTGAGCAATGTTGCTTATCACCGTTGCAGAGACGACCGAGCCCTCAAGATCTATCCTCTGAATCCAACAGACCGCGTTGTCAAGCTCATCGGGTAAACTTTGAAACCGCCCCTCGATATGTTCGTTGTGAATTCCATTAATTAATGAGAGAAGCTCCGCTTTATGTGTTGAATCGCATTTAAAAGGAAGATGTATAGCAATTTGAATAACACTGGCGGAATACCAACTATCAATGTACATGTCCGCCATCTCATCCAAGATAGGAACAAGCAGTGAGGCGTGCAATAGCTCATCCGATACATTGACAGACGCCCGAGGGTCCCAGGACTGCATCGCGAGAAAGTCTTTGATTGCGGATAACAATGTTGGGCTCACAGCACCTGTTCTTGCTGTTACCTCACTGTCGCTCGAGTTCGATGAGCTGGTGAGTCGCTTCGACATCGATCCACTCCAAGTACTGTTGTCATTCAAGAGATAGTACTCACCCAGCTCAACTGTTTCCCTGTCAACTCAACTACGGGAAGGCCTACTCGCGTAAGGTATTGATTTTATTGATTTCATAACTGACTGAAAAATATATGTTTTTTCAGAAATCTACTTTCGGGCCCAACGACGCCAAGCACGAACGCCACTGGTGCGTATATTCACGAGCATGAAAAACTTACTGAAACTAGCAGCGCTATTGGTGGCGCTAGCCGTAGGCAGTCAGTTAGTTCTTTACCTGATAGGCTTTTTAATCGGATTTAATACGAGCTGGTAACAAGCAGCGGACCTACACTAAGCGAACGGTGCCACAGTCAACTACCGCTGAGTCGTCACCATCCTTGTAAAACGGGTCTTCACTTGAAGATATATCCGCCAAGACAAGCGGCAAGGAGCCAGCTTTAGTTAATGCTGGGACCAGATTGTCAAAAAAGTTGGGATCTATTTCTCTTAACACCTTGCCGGAGATCTCGATCTGACACGTTTCGTCAGAAAACTTTCCAACTTTTAACCCACCTTCAGAAAAGTGATCCGGATAGATTTCCATAAAGTCGATTTGATGGCCGTGGCGGATCTGTGCATTGATGCATATCTCGCCGCGCTTAAGGTCTTTCTCAAAAACTGCCTGACTTGCTTTCGGTACTTTCAAGGAAAATGACGCATTGACAGACATCTCGAGTGTAACTGTCTTTTTTTTCGCTTTAGCCATTGCGTTCTCCTAGTGTCACGGCTTGGTAATCAATCCAATTTTACTGAACACGCTCACCAATTCTGCTGGGACAGGCTCACCGCCTACAAGTAAATCACCACTCTGTTTGAGCTCTTTTCTTCTGGCAGGGAGCAAATGAAGGGTATCCCAGTCTATCCATCTAATCTCGTCATGATAGGCGAGAACCACATCCTGACAGGCCTCGGCTGTGACAATGCCGTCCGTATTCCAATCGCTAATAGCAATGTCCGTGTCTAGGACGACCTCAGAGCCGCTCAACCAAAACTTTTCAAGTTGAAAGGCCCCGCCTCCGGAGTAACCGCCAAGACACCCGTACAGCCCGTGAGTCAGAGTTTGCCAAACAATCATGAATCGGCAGATATCTCTACCCTCTCGAATCTCCCAACAACCACTCCATTTTTGCGGCTGTTCACCATCCGTCGTTTTCTTACTTACCTTACGCACACTCTCACTTCCGTTCGGCATCGATGTGCAGCGGGCGTAGGCGTCTCGCATAGTTCGCAATACAAGCGTTTGACTCGCCGCCCGGCTTACGACTCCGAGCTATCAAACTGGGCCAATGCCTCAACCGCTGATTGCTTAGTAAGTGCGACGGCATGGATGACCTCAATGAAAGCATTTACTCTCTCCCATCCGGGCCCAACCATTTGCTCGATCGATTTTCCCGTTGGTGAACTGCCTTCGAAATCAACCCTGTGAACCCACCGAATTCTATCGTCACCTTCCTCAAGTAGTTGAAAGCACCCATAACCGCCTATACCACCCCGAGTATTAATCTCATTGAGAAGATGAAATATCTCGGGTCGTTTAGCGACCTTACATTCGAACGGGAGATAGAAAAAAACACCAACTATCTGGGACTTGTCCGAGGCCTCAATGATTAACTTACCGCCCGTGTATTCGCCCAGACTAACGCCAGTTACCAGCGTACAGGTTTGTGCCTCAAGGTCGGTATTCACCTCATCTTCCCATTCACGAAACTTAACGAAGTCTTCAATCACAGATTGGAACAAAAGCGATTTGGATTTACTGCTCACACGCCCACTCCTTCACTTTAGTCTTAATCACATGCTTTCCTGCTCACCACCGAGCCGATGCGGGAGGATCCTAATTGCTCCCAAATCATGGCTCACGGTGACACTATCTTCGATCAATCAGTCAAGCGACTGCTTTGCGGAAGCACGAACCCGTGAATCAGAATCCTTAAGCAGATTTTTCAAGAGCTTCTTTGGAGCGCTTGAATTGCTTGCGAGCGCTGCACGCACTCTCGGGTCTGTGTGTTTCGCGAGAGCTTCCGCGATGTCGTCAGACGCCGCACTCTCGTAACTCTCTACGTAGCCCGCGATGCTCTCTGCGGCGTCAACATCACGATCGATGATTCCAATCAACTGCTCAGTGGTCAGACATTCACGAGCCTTATCTGACCTGACAAGTGCTCGAATAACTGAGACGTCGCTATCGCCAGCGAGGAGATTTACTGTCGCTTCATCAATTTTATCTTTTCCAGCAACACTCTCGCGTACGGCGACGGACGGATGCTCGGCAAGAGCGGCATACGTATCAGCGTTCTCGCTTGTATCTGGGAAATTTGAAACAATCGACGACAGATCGTCGTAACCCAATTCAATCGAGATTTTCTTCTTACCTTCAATCATTAGTGTCGCTTTCATACTGCTTATCTCCGTGATTGCGTTATGTTGATCACTTTTATCGGGTGTATCGGTAAATTCGGCGCCGAGGTGCCTACCGTTACTGAATCCCTTCTCTTCCTCACCCTCTAGAGCAAACCCGTGTCCATCTACATCCTTTATACCTAACGAGCCACCTACACTGATAATCTCCTCGATTCGATCCCATACTTGATTAAAGAGATTCCATCGAGTCTCATCGTCCTCAGCTGCTCGGCGCGCTGCCAGGTTATCCAGTCCGCCCTCGGCAAGCCAAGTTACTAAAACCCGCTTGTTCGCCTGATTCAAGTCATCCCTGAGATCTGCGTCTCCAATAAGAAAAGAATCGCAAAACATTCGATCGGTCGGGCGAGTAGGCCCGAGAAATTCGTTTGTAGCCACCCCAAGTCGAACGCTTACCTTGTAATTCTCGCCTTTTACACTGTCTATCCGGAACCCGGCAATCGACAGTTTGAACGATGGAGCACAGATCGCCTTGATCGGGAACGGAAGTGAAGTTAGTGCACCATTGATATCTAACTCAATTTTTCGAAAGAGGAACTCCGGATCGCTCTCTAAAAACCCCATATCTACCTTGAAGGCTTTTCCCAGACGACTTTGAATGCCGGATGGGATTTCTCCGCGACGATACAATCTTAGTTCACTCATAAGCTCTTCAGCACTGCCGTAGCCTATCGCGCTCAGCAAGCCATTAAGCGCATGCTTAGTTAATATCGTCGAATCGGTCCCAACATTCATCAAGCTCGCAGGCGCATACCACCGCCAGACGCCAAAGCATGATTCAATAGATGAAGAACCGTGATTCACGTTACCGTTAATCCTAATTTGAAAGCCAGCTGAGGCGGCGCAGTAGCCAAAATTAAGCGACCGACTGCTCTATGTTAAAGTTGCGAAAGTCGCCGTCATAAATTTTCTATTGCACGCCTTTCACAACGAATAGAACTTCTCTCAGTATTTCGCTATCCGTCTCGTCTGATTGCTCCTCGACATAGTAGCAATAGAAATTTTCCTGATATCTCTCTTTGGTGCTTACTAGATGATCTACCCCTTCTTTTACAAGCACGAGCGAGCCGTCGTGTAATTCTGTTTCTTCTAGAATTAACTCATAAATGTTTTTAAATACACCCGGCGGTATTTCTTTTTCGCCATCTGAAAGAGCTCTTGAGTCTCGCGCCATCTCCAAATAGTGGTTATTTAGGTCACCACTTAACTTTTTCCCGCTCGAAAGGTTATGCCAATCCTCATTAGTAATCCTGTACTTCAGCTCTGATGTCCGCGAGTGATCCACATCACCAACTATGATTTTCTTTGATCCATCGCTTGCGGACCTCCAATCCTGCGGGATATACCCAACTACGAGCGAAATTGTTATTGCTGAATCTGTTGCGCTGCCACTACCTCGCGGAATCTCGTTTATTTCGCCATCCGAAACAATCAAAGTGCATCTCTGGATAATAGCAAAAGAGTATCCATCACCGGATCGGTCAACCATCAAGATGCTCAGCGCTTCAAGTTCAGAGCTGGCGCCAAACGGCAGTTTTCGGCGCGCAAGAAAATCTAAAAATTCATCTATGTTCGCTTCGCTCATGTGATCAATGCAGTCCAAGATAACGGCTTTTTTTACATCGGACTCAATGATCTTTCTGCCGATATCCGAAACTGAATCCTCGGCGCTTATTATTAGGTGTGGCACACCGGAGGTCTTGAGTTCGCGCAACAAATCTTCTTTAAACTTATTTTCAACATCGTCCGTAACAAAGACGGAGGCGTAATCACGTTGCATCTCCGCCTTAACGCGCTTGATCGCCTCGGCTCTAAATGTTTTTTTACTAGTCATAAAAGGTTTTGCTCACCGAAACAAAACTACAGGTCGAGTTAGCACCCACACTAGTCTTGGTATAGCCATCGATGAAATTCGGGCGGCATCTCATTTAAAACAGTCGCCGTCTTTTTAAGATTGACTGTCGAGTTACACCCCATCAGTGGCACCTCAATTATTGTCTCGTCTGGGTGCCACTCCATCTTTAAAACACGACGCCCCTCCACAGTGTAGTCAACGCCGATGACCTTGCCGTGCCCGTAGAGTTTCATCGTTTTACCAATAATTTCCCGCTTCTTTAGGATGATTTGATCACCAACCCGAATTGTCGAAAACCTGCGCACTTGGGTTTCGCTTTGGTCAAACTCAAACTCACAGATCCCGAGAGTACGCCAGCGAGTGTCTTGACGACGGGCAAAGTCCGCCCCAGGACAGAAGCCCATAAAAACGAGATAGCTATCGGATGGAACAGCGTTGTCGAACGCGCGGGTCAGCTCGGCATGGCTCGGGTCATCTTCCGCAAGCATATCCAGAATACGCTCTCGGTAAGCCTCGAGCCCCGTTCTCGTCAGACTGCTAGAGCTAAGAGTTTTGATCACCTTCATTCGCTGATCAGCGGTCATCATTGGCCGTTCTCCTGTTTTCTTCCATCTTCATAGGCTTCTTGTTCGAGGTCTTGTTGATTTCTGACCTCACGGTCGATACATCCTTCGACCCATGCCTTAGCAGCGCCGGCATTAACGCTGTACGCCGCAGGAATAGCGGTTCGACATCGCCGCTCGAGTCGACGGTAGTGTTGGCGCGATAGCCCGTCAGCGGTATCCGCTGCGAGCTGATACCCAACCACCGCACCCACGGCAGTTGCGACCTTGCGCCCGTCACCCTGCCCTATGGTCGAACCGATGAGCCCGCCAATGGTTGCACCAAGCCAATGGTCCGCCGGAGTGGCACCTTCATGAGCCGCCCCTACTTGGGAACTTAACGCGAGTAGCGCAATGACGATAAGCGGGGTGCAGGCTCTCACGCAGCACTTTGGCATAAGCTTTTCTCCTTACGAACATGCATAGTCCAAATCGTCCCGAAATCCTCACGAAACAGCACGCGATCTCGAAGGAGTCGCCGTTGAATCGCCTCAATTAGCGGCCTATTTTGTAGTGCAATTTTGATAGTCGCTTCGTATTCCCTCTCCAAAACCCCTCGCCACGCAGGATTCGATTGGACCAGCGGGAAAATCGCCTCTCCGCTCGCGGACGACGCCGCGAGAGGCGGCAAGTCGGGCTGCTCAGACGCAAATTGAAATCCGTATTTAAGCACTCCGGACCTCAACGTCTCGGCGGCACGTTCGAGATCGTTCACACAGAGATCGGACACCTCGTCATTGCCGTAGATCATCTCCTCTACGGCGCGTCCTGCGAGAGACACCCGAATCTCATGGGTCATCATGGATCGCGTATACGCAAACAGTCTGCGTTCACAATGTTCCCGAGAAAATGTCATGAATCCCAACGTATTGCGCCGCGGCGTCACCGTCAGGTATTCCGGTATGTGACGACCGTGTGAGTCCAAGAGAGCGACCGCAGCGTGTCCGGCTTCATGCCACGCGACACGCTCATCCAGTCCGCTCATCGTGGGTAGTGTGGAGCACGACTCTATGGGTCCGACAGAGTCAAGAAGTGCGAGATCTTTGAAAGCGACTCTTCGACCCTCGAGTATGGCAATTCGCTGAGCGAACAGACGGGCAAATACACGACCTTCATAACCCTCGTGACTGCCCCCAAGAAGCAATCCCACACGACGGGGATTGCCAGCTATGTCATCCGATAGCCACGTTCGATCACAACTGGCGATGAATAGCGCTCCAAGTTCCTCGGGCGAGGGACAGGGGAGTTCAAACACGCGAGAAAACCCTGAAAGTCTTCTCAGGGGTGGGTAGACCTTTTCCACGTCACGACATGTCGTAATCACAATGAAGGCGGGTGACTCGAAGTTGCCCTCGAGAAAACTTCGAACTCGTCCCGCCGGCGTATCGGATCGCGGCGTCCCTGGGCCATCTTCCGCTTCCTGCCAGCTCCCCGACTCGAGATACACGACGCCCTGCAATTGACCAGAAAACGGGTTGGTAACGTCCGGCAACGACGCCTGCTCGGGGTCAATCGACTGAAATTCAACGTCCAGATCGGCAGCAATCAGACGCGCTAACGCCTCTATGTTTCGCGGATAGTCATGCTCAATCAGTGCGGCAGCTCCGAGGAGTTGAGCGGTCGGCGCATCTAATGCGGATTGCCGCCAGCCCCGGACCAGCTGCCGCACCCAGCGCAAGACCATGGCGCTTTGAGGAAAATCAGACCATGTCGGTATCGGATATCCGACAGCGAGAGTTGATTGTTTGTCCATTCGGTGCTGTTTTTTCATAGAACCCACGATTTCTTAGCTCCTATAACCAGTATCGCGGGAACAGCTAAAAAGTCGATCGCCAGAAAATATTTGAAATCAATGACTTACGAACAGCCCCTTTCGCATGCCGCTCGGGATAGTCGAGCAGCTATGAACTTTTTGCATTGCTCGATGACGAGTGCTACAAAACCGAGACGCCGTTCACGCAGACGCAAGAACAAAGAAGTCGTCATGGATTCCGTTGTTTCCGTTGTGGCAGAGTGAATTTTAGAAATCGTTACTAAGAACCGGTAAGAAAATATGGCAAAGAGCGTTGTACTCAATTTCGACGGCGTGGACCATAACTTCGCACCCGTCCGAGTTGATCGTGCGAAACTTTATGGCGTACGTAAGCGAATTGCCGTTGATGGCACTGGCGCTGCATGCACCAAAGCCGCTTTAACGCCGGATGGCTCTATGCTAATCACGAGCGGAATGACCTCCCAAGGTTACTTCGCCCCTGACGGTCGTTGGGTCGCCCGAAATGAGATGGTTGGTCTCGATATTGTTGGGCAAGTAGTCGAAACAAAACCCTCCACATTGGGCGTCGCCCAGGCTGTGGAAGGCCCGGTTGATCCAGGGGCCGTACTTCATCTAGACGTTGAAAGCGTATTTGCTCTGGAGCCCGAGGACATCTCCTCAAAGTTGGTCACGTCGATGAAATCAGGTGAGATCTATCGCTGCTCATTCAACTATGCGGCGGGCCTTGAGATTGAAGTTGCTTATCTCGTTGCCAACGACGAAGGCGTCTTCGCCCTCGTCGGGAAACCTGTCGATATCGCGTGGTCTGAGCAAGGCGCCGTATTCGTCGCAGAATCGACTGAGGACGACACCGATGATCTCGATTTTGACCAACTCTGATATTCCAAAATGCCAACGCTGTAGGTTGCCCCAATCATGACAAATTACATCCGTGTGGCAAACGCCAAGGGTCGAGACGCCGTAATCGGTTTTAAAAGCATCAAAGGCGCTGAAGCACCAAAGATGGGACTGCCCGGAGTCGCCCTTGAGTTTCGCCGATATTTGATCGCATCAGACCAAGGTACCGACGTAACACTTAAGAAACGTTTCGGCGAAGACTATTCAAAGGCGCTTATCGAGGCTGACCCGGAAATTGACTTGGAAACGATCGGTCAAACCGTCGAGCAAACGATGACGGTATATCTTGATGCGGGCGGTGCAGTGCTCAACTCTGAACCGCAAGTGCTTGAGCTCGTGCTTAACCCTGACGGCTCTGAAAAGGAACGTCGAGCGCCCATGGACGTCGCGTCGAATATCAACGGTGAAGTGCCGGTGCGTTGGAGTGGCCGGAAGATTCCAATCAAGGATGCAGTACGCCGATTCTCATTTCGACGGTCGGTGCAGCTTCAACACGTTGATGGACTGACCTACGATTTCTTGTACGCCATGGCGTCCGAGCTCGAGAAGGATAAGGCAGTCATGCTGCTTGGCACCGGCGAGAAGGGTGCCGGACCGCTGATCTTTCAGGCGAATGGAAGAGCCTACCGTGGGTTTCTCAGTGGCCAAGTGCAAGGAGAGAAGTACCGATTACTCCTTCACTTGAGTGATATGGAACTCAAAAAGCCGACGATTCCCCATAAAAACAGTTGATCACATCGATCAAACGAATACGGATGCGGCGAAGTGATTGAAGCGAGGTTGGGCAGATGAGCAAGAGTAAGTTTTCCGGTGGCTCAGCATTCGGCGGCGGCTCGTACGACGTCGCGGTCGGCGACCCGGGGCTTGTCGACTCGCTGGCAAGCTACAAGCGTCGGATCGCCGGACTGTATCGTCCACTCTCCCCGAACGATATCGCAAGTATTCCTCCAAGTTCGCTCGTGGTTTCTAAAAAGATCGACGGTGAACTGTGGTTTTTGATCAGCAATGACGACGGGGTCTATCTCGCTAATCCGCGGGGACGTGGGATCACGGGGAAGATCCCCGTGCTGGAGCAGGCCAAAACTCTCCCCGCGGGAACTATCTTAGCGGGCGAGCTTCATGTTGAAGCAGCAAAGGGTCGGGAACGTGTGGGAGATCTTAGCGCCCTGCTCGCGGGTGGTAAGAAAGCCGATACGAAGAAACTCAGTTTCACCGTGTTTGATCTCGTTCAAAAGGATGGCGCCACAGCACTGACCGCGCCTTACGAGGAGCGCTTTTCAACGCTTCAAGCGCTGGTTCCTGCCTCGGGCTCCACGCTCTCACTAATCGAGACCGCCACGATGTCAGGCGCTGCAGATCTTCAGTCGCATTACAAAACCGTCGTCGAAGATGGTGGAGCTGAGGGTCTGATTGTTCGTGCGTCGACCGGCATGGTGTACAAGCTCAAGCCCGTCATTGACATTGATTGCGTTTTGCTCGCGTATACCGAAAAGGTTGATGAGCCGGGTCATGCTCGCTCAGTGCTCCTTGGACTAATGCATGAGGATGGGAAGGTCCAACTTCTCGGCGGTTGCGGCAACCTCGGATCGATGACGCAGCGAAAGGCGATCTTCGATCGTCTTTCAAAGTCGGTCGTTACCTCTCAAGTTCGCTATGCGAGCGACTCCGGTGGCCTCTATCGATTCGTCTCCCCAGAGATCGTCGTCAGCGTCAAAGTCACGGATCTGCAAACCGAGCGATCAGACGGAACCATCTTGTCTGCCCCCTTTCTGTCGTACGACAAAGCAAGCGGCTGGCGGAGCCACGGGGTGCGGCCCTGCCCGCGGCCCATTCATCCGGTGCTTGAACGTCTGAGGGACGATAAGGCCGCGAATCCAGTCGATATCCGGATCACCCAAATTAGCGAATGGTTGATCTCGCCGGCTGCTGGGGCGACACCCGACAACCTCCCAACGAGCCAAGTGCTACGCCGGGAGGTGTGGACAAAAGAAGCGAAGGGACAAATCGCCGTTCGAAAGCTGGTCGTTTGGAAAACCAACAAAGAGACGACAAACTCGGCATTTCCCGCCTTTGTGGTTCACTGGACGGACTACAGCGCCACCCGTGCAACGCCGCTGGACCGGGAAGTACGACTCGCTCCGACCGAGGCCATCGCGATGAAACTCGCCGATGAGATGATTACTGAAAATATCAAGAAGGGCTGGAACAAGGCTTAGAACGAATGTCTGCAGGCTCACCTTCGGATCAGCGCGAATCGCTAACCATCAGGACTCTCAGTAAGACCCGCTTCAAGCTCGCGCTCGAGTGCCCGACGAAGGTCTACTACAGTCTCGACAAGCGGTACGTTAACGCCAACGACAGTAATGACTTTCTGAAATCCCTAGCATTCGGCGGCTTTCAGGTTGGCGAGTTAGCGAAGGCGATGTACCGATTCGAAGACTCCAATGCCATTGAGATTGAGGGTGATCAAGCCACGCAACTTGCTGAAACGCAGAAGCTCATCACCCGCGAAAACGTCACCCTTTTTGAACCGACTTTTCTAGATGACAATCTGCTCGCACGGGTCGACATCCTAAAGAAGCGCGGACGTGTGATCGATCTCATCGAAGTGAAGTCGATTGGCTGGGATCGAGATGCGGACTCCTTGGTTGGAAAGACCGCGAGATCTGATCCTCTGACACCCGCTTGGCGCTCGTATGTTTTCGATCTCGCTTTTCAGCATTTTTTATTGAGCAGGTGCTTGCCTACATTACTGGGCACCACCGACTTTGAGCTTCGCCCTTGGTTGTTACTACTCGACAAGAATGCTCAATGCTCTGTAGGAGGACTCGCGTTTCAGTTTCCGATCGTAGGTGAGGGACGACGTGCCCGAGCAGTGACCTCTTCAAGCTTTGACGTACGCAGCCTCACCGAGCCGCTCTTGATTGCCGTTGATGCGACCGAAGCGGTATCCCTGGTTTTTAAAAACCATACCAGCCGCCGCCAGCAGTCAAATGTCGACTTCGAAGCCTTGATACGAAAGACTGCAACAGCCATCAGGAATGACGAGCGAATACCCCCTACCGTCGGCGCACAGTGCAAGTCGTGTGAGTTCTATACGGGATCAACAAACAACTTGGAACGAAGCGGCTGGACAGAGTGCATGGCGTATCACTTCCAGACGACGGAGGTACCGAAGCGCGAAGACTCTGTTTTCGCCCTTTATCGCAAAGGCCCAGTGGATGATCTCGTTGCCCGCAGTCGACTATGGCTACGGGATGTCTCTGCTAACGAACTACCTGATGCTGACCCTGACACGCAAGCCATAACGATCGAACGCCGACACCGCCTTCAACGCGCCGAGGCACTGGGTGCCTCCGAGTCGATACATCTCAACCACGCAGTTATTGAGGCTGCGCTGCGGTCGTTTAAGTTCCCGCTTCATTTCATCGACTTTGAAACAGCCCGCCCCGCCCTACCCTATTACAGGGGGCATCATCCCTACCAAACGATACTGTTTCAGTTTTCGCACCATGTTGTGGAAGCGGACGGATCCATCCGGCACGCCTCGGAGTTCCTACAGTACGATCAAAATACATCACCCAGTATTGATGCCGTACGCGCGCTCAAGAACGCTCTGGGGTCGGATAGCGGAACCGTTTTACATTGGTACCATCACGAAAGAACTGTCCTGAGGGAAATTGCAGAGGAGATCGAAAATCTCCAGCCACCGGATGCGAAGGATCTTCTTCAGTTCCTCGCTGTCCTAGGGATGCAAAAAGGCGCAGGACGCCTGTTCGATTTTGGAAGGCTGATGGAAGAGCAAGTATTCCTCGCGGGCACCCAAGGCAGTAGCTCGATGAAACGCTTCCTTCCGGCTGTGCTTAACAATTCGAAGTTCCTGCAGAATAAGTACTCTAAGCCCATTTACGGGACCGAATTGATCCCAAGTAAAAACTTCCGTCAGATGACATGGATTGAAAGGGACGAAACGGGTATCCGTGATCCCTACCACTTGCTCACGCCAATCTTCCAGGATGCACGACTGTCGGAGGCTATAGGCTCTCTAGAGCAAACAGAGGGGTCCGTCATCGCTAACGGTGCGACAGCAATGATGGCTTATTCAGCGATTGTGAGCGGATCTAGCAACGAGTTAACTCTTAGTAACGAACTAAAACGTTACTGTGAACTCGATACTCTAGGGATGGTGTTCGTGGTCGAGTGGCTTAACGAACTTGATACGCCTTAAATAGGAGATGCACGTCATGGCGAAAAAGAAAACTATTGGTGATTTGTTATCCGATGCCACCCTGTTTGCGCGAAAACACGGTAAGCGTCAGACGCCGAAGCAGTCCTTCGCAAAAGACAAATGGTTCGCGGTGCTTACGGACGATCTGAAAGTGACTTTCGATGGCCATCCGGATTCTTGTGACGACGGCGATACGGAATCCTACGTCGTCGCGATAAAAGTTGACGGTAGTTGGTTGACTTTTTTTGTCGATATAGATGGATGCGCGAATGATGACCCTATAGCAGATGTGGGGTACACGAACGAACGTTTTCAGGAAGATCTTTCGGATCAGGCAGAAAGCGCTGGACTGAGTCCCTCTACCGCCAAGAAGAAAATCGCCGCGATTCTTGAGCAGGCGAATTTAGCAGTAAAGCTTTTTTAAGAAAAATCTAACGCACGCGGAATTTTGTTGGTCACGAAAACCGTATGGCAAGCGATGCAAAATCAAAATGAAAAATACAGTAGGACTGGATAACTCGGCTAAGTTCCGCTTGGCGAATACAAAGGTTCGGTACATCAAATTAGGTGCTGGCGGCGCATGGTCTGATCAGTGTATTGCAACGCGTACTCTGCGCCTTGGGTTCTGGACCGGAGACCCCGATATCTTCTCCGCATCGATACTACGTAACTGGTCTGTGGTAGAAAAGCTCCTGCGTGAACGCAGACAAGCCGGAACTAATCGACTCATAAAGTCTGTTAAAAATGATTTACGACAAGTCAGGGAAGTATTCGGGGATGATGGAACAACCGTTTGGATAATGTTCCATGATCGGAAGATGTATTGGGGACTTATAGACGTAAACAAACCCCCAGAGACGAATCTGGCAGACCGATGCTCGGTTTTTCATATGAAAGTTGGTTGGTCCGCAAAGAGCCTCCGAGGACATCCCTTATTGGTCGATAAACTCCCGGGACATGTTTCTATGGTGTCTCAATACAAGGGCACTGTGTGTGAACTGCGTAGTCCAAAGACCGTACTTAGGCGCCTAAGTGATTTAGATAGCGAATTATTCATCAAAGGCAATAACTGCATCTCCGCACTTGAGCGAGTTGTAGTATCAATGATCCGTGAACTCGACCCAAATGACTTCGAATCTTTGGTAGACGTCTTGTTTCGTGAGCTCGGCTGGCATCGAATTGGAAAGTCGGGTGGTACGTTGGAAGACATTGACTTTCTTTTCTCCAGAACAACACTTTATGGAGAGGAGCGCGTTGCTGTACAAGTAAAATCCAAGGTTTCACAGTCCGTTTTTAATGAATGTTGCAAACGATTACTTAATACATACCCGCACGTTTTCTTTGTATTTCATACAGGGGCCATCTTCTCGACCGACAAACGCGTCACCTTGTTAGACGCAAACGCGCTCGCGCCACTTGTAATAGATTCTGGATTAACTCGCTGGCTGCTAGATATTTGCCGGTAACCGCTGTCTTTGGGCCGACTGGTCGGCAGCCCGCCGGAACACGCATCACTCTATCGAAAACTCGATTGTGAAGTTGTCGCCATCAAAGCTTTTGACGCGACCAGTGAGGTCAGGCCGAGTAGAGAATGTCTTATTGATTGCACTAGCGTCCCAAACGCCATCAAGTGAATGGTTATCCTCGAGATGCGCAATTACAAGCCTAATTGGAAGACTTGATTCGACGGCATCCTCAATATGTCGCCGCAACTCGTCGTTTCCGAACTTATTACCCTGCCAGCGAGATAAGCGATCCGTATAAACCATTCCACGACTGAAGAATTGCTGCCAGCAGCTAATCACGACTGAACCATCCGAGGCTTTCGCTGATACTGACCATCGAGCGTTTTTAGGCTTGGCACCATATGAACGGAATGCAGCAGTTAGGCTAGTCGACATCTAGTTCCTCCATAACAACCAACTTTTGTCAGTGTTTATCAGATATCGCACTGAAGTGTTTTGTAGTGACGACGTTTTCTCAAATACATATGACTATTCTCCCGATAACCGTGAAAAAATCGAGTGCGAAAAAATCATTATGATCAATAAGTTATGAATGCGCTCATTTTGGAAATGGTTTACCTATGGACGATCAGATACCGTAAAGTTGGTTTCGGGTCGGTGCTCGCGACTTGAACTGTCGCAAGTATCGAGACGAAGGTAGAAATTTTTAGGGCGGAGTGGGATAGGTCGGAGGAAGCGTAAGCTCAGAGCCTTTTGACCACTCGTCGTCGAAGCCCACATACAAGCGATTGACCTTTTCGGCTAGCGGCGCCCAAAAGTTTCCAGTCCCGTTTTTATAAACAAAGTAGTTAATCATCAGGCCAACTCTCCAATCTACGTGGTGCAGCGGGCAAGCCTAGCTATCCGCCAACCATACACGTTTCAGTCATCACCGAAAAAAGCTGTTTTTGACGCCAACCACGTACGCTCGATAGATTCTGTTGAACTGTCACCGCATAACCACGCTTAGTATCGCTGAACTACAAAACAACCGTCGCCAACAACATCCCAGTTCGCTTGATAATAGAGTGCGCTGAGCTCCGTGTCTGAGTTGACAGACCAATCACACTCTCTGACGTATTTCCAACCGATAGCTAAAGTATTAGGGTCATCGAGCATTGATTGAAATGTTTCGAGTTCATCTTGCCAATCGTCCGGCTCTTCATCCATCAAGCTGCTCTCTAGCTCTCGTGCATCCCCAGTCCACGTAAAGCAGATACTGATCCCATCTTGACTGTCGGGTCGAAACTCGTCAGATACGGGCACATCATCAGGATTGAAGAACCATTCGAGAGCCTCTTGCCCACTCAAGAACGGAGCAAGTAATTTTAGTTTTTGCGCACTTTCTCGCGACAAAGTGCTTTCCAACTTAAATTCTTTTTCCCCGACAGCAACAACGGTATTTTGCTCATCAAAAAATACTGTGACACTTGGACTCTCCGGGAAGGCATCTCCTGCATCACGACCAAAACTCGCGTGTGAGGACTGAATTCCCTTAGTTAAGAGCGAAACAGTTACAACTTTGACAATTTTTTTCATCTAATTATTCCTCAATCAGAATGTGGGCTTTTAATGACGTGACAATTTTTCGCTAACCAAACTTGCGCGGAAACAACCAATTACGTCGTCCAAAGTATTAGAAAATATACATCTGCACCCACTTTTTGGCTACACCAGTAGGTCGGAGTGCAGCAATTGGCTTAACTTCGATCCTGCTTCTTTGTTTAACGTGCCCGATAGAGGGGTGGCTTTCATCCGGCGTCGACGCCTACTAAATTTTTCCTACTATCTGGCTGTACAATACTCTTAGTTTTTGTTGGTCCGATCTAGTAAGCCCCACGGCTAACAGCTAACGACAGGTCTTTTCGGCAACCCATTTGCCGTACAAAAGTAAGTCCTCTGACATGCCCGATCGGCCACAAGCCGTTGTTACGGTAAAGCCGTTCCGTTAGCGAGTCTACAACCCTTGGCTGTGATCTACCCCTTCTTGATTGGCGCATATTCCTCGCACATTGCGTTTACCAACTCGAAACTTGAACTCCGTTTTGATAGTAAAAAAATCAGAATTTTATTGATCTTCGCCGCTTCGCCTGGACTGCCCATGAATAACGACGCGAGCCCGGTCAAAAAATCTGTATTGCTACAAAAACCTCTGAACCTCACCCCGACAAAGTCCAGAGGTTCTGAGACGAAAGGGATCTGAGACGGTTTTTCGGGAGTTTTGGGCTGGACCGTGGTCCAGAGCCCTATCACGAAGCACTGGGTTTCAAGGGATTCTGATCCCTTTCCGCTTATCGATAACCTCGAATGTGGGCTGCCCGTACTGATCCAATTCCCTGTGATTATTGAGTTTGTCGTACGGCGAGTTAAATATTGGTTAGTCACAAAAGGCGTAACTTATGCGTGCTCCAACTAGGCACCCAAAAATTCGTCAGTACCGCAGTTACGTCCCAGCTAGGTAGCGCACTATCCTTTCGGCCTCCGCAGGCGCAATACCACAGGAGTCGCAACTGTCAGCCAAAGACGGGCCCTCAAAGAAGCCATCCGCAGCGTTGAACCAAACTGTGTGACACACTTCTTCAGCAGGCCGCTGCACGATGGCCCAAGCTGTACGCTGATGCTCGGGAAATATGAAGCCAGGCGCTGCGGCGTTGCGATGGATGTACACGGCGTAAGACTCGCGATCTAAGTCCTCGATCCCGTCGTCGTCTTCGGCGTAGCCGTCAAAGGCGATCTTCACCGCTGGCAATGGGCTGATATTGACGCCAACTTCGAGGTTGTTTGTGTCAGTGCCAGCACGGGCAGCTGCCGCCCACTTTTCGATGATTTGCTCGGGCGACATGGAGACCGACCCTCTTTGTTGCTTTTCTTAACCTAGAACGCGGCGGCAGCAAAATACTACCGAAGTTTAGGCCGGTCGCGCCTTTTTCGGTAGCCCAAAGTGCACGGTTTTTTGCACCCTACGTAAATGGGTGCTAATCCAGCGTCCGCCCACCCCTAAAGCTCTTAATTTGAGCCAACGCGGTTGTAGGGAAATTCACGGGTTACCGACGCTGCGATGAACTGCTCGGCGCGACGGTAATGCCGCATCGCCAGAATGGTCAGCGTTCTCCTCAGATCACTATCCTGCCGTCGCCCCACTGAGGACTGAGCGTGGGACATGGGGATCTTCGCTCTGATAGCGATGTCAGCCCACGGCAATCGCTCTCCTCGCTCTTTTGACTGTTGTCGAACCGTATAGACGCGGTAAGCGGTACGAAGGGCATCGATATGCCACTTCCCGCTCAGTCGGTACGGCGCCTTGCTATCAGCCACGTTGACGCCTTTGGGTGCCGGCTTCACTTTGCTCAGTACGAGAAACCGAAACGATTTCGCCAAGCTGCGTCGTGGGCCCTTTAGAGGCACTACGAGGTTGATCACATCTTCACTATCAAAGGGCGCGAGATCGTTCGCGCTACGAGCAACCATCATGCGATAGCCTTCCCGCGGTTCAGCGAACAAGTGATCGCGAGCTGTCCACCACGCTTTGAAATCCAGCGCGAACACATCACCAAAATCGCGATACAGCGACGACAACTGCCCGCGTCCCCCACGCTTACAAGTCGCTGCATAGTCCTTATTTAGTTGCAGGAACTGGTACCACCAGTAGTAAGGGCTATCGATCACCGTCTGAGGGGGACTTTCGGAGTCAAAAGGTCGTCTCTGACGCCCGAACTTGGGGTAGCTGCGAGTAGCGAAGGCC
>Ga0078894_10001222_pt1 | contig 18909 bp, 18 predicted proteins | sample LauGreSu1BDMLBSD_2_FD_67506 | JGI IMG/M metagenome (GOLD analysis project Ga0078894, IMG submission 67506) | Freshwater lake microbial communities from Lake Michigan, USA - Su13.BD.MLB.SD (version 4) (version 4) | ecosystem: Environmental > Aquatic > Freshwater > Lake | place: Lake Michigan... | reverse complement strand
ATTGATGTTATATTGGTACCAAAATGTAGTGAATATTTATATTTAAAAAATGAATTATGGTGGTCGAATAGTGAATGTGATTTTTTTTTCAAATCAAGTGTATCGGAGATTAGAAAATTTATTCGAAATTATGAATATAACATAGCTTTTAAAACTGGTAGAGATCTACTTTATCAGCCGGGTAATGTAGAATATGAAGATTCTTGTTATAATTAAGAATAAAATAAAAATTGATTTTTATTTTATTTAAAGAATATTTAGTAAATATAAATAATATGAGCGACAACGAAGAAAATTATTCTGCAGAAGAAAATGATAGTGAAGAAGAAGAGGAGGAAACTTCTGAAAAAGAAGAAGATTCTTCAGATAAAGAAGAAGAAAAACCAACAAGTATAAAAAATATAATCAGTAAAGTTGACGATTCTTCTGACGAGGAAGAAGAAGATGAAGAAGATGAGGATGAAGAGGATGATAATGAAAATGTAGAAGAAGATGATGTGGATGAAGAAATTGTCAGCGACGATGATGATGACGATGATGATGATAATGATAATGATGAAAATAATACTAAAAGCACTGCAAAAAAAACTGTGTCAAGTAGTTCTTCTTCAAAAATAATAAAAACACCATCTTTAGAACAGTCAGATAATAGCGATAGCGATGAAGATGATGATGATTTAGAAGACAATAATTATTTGCAAAAATTCAATTCAGAATTAAATAAAAATTATATACTTGATTATCATCCAGAGTGTTCAATAAATAATTATGATGAAATATTAACATTAACGAATGTGGTGAGAGATAAGCAAAACAATATTATCGATGAACTGCATAAAACACTGCCCTATTTAACCAAATACGAACGTGCTCGTATATTGGGAGTTAGAGCCAAACAAATTAATCAAGGTGCAAAGGTCTTTGTGAAGGTTCCAGAAAAAATCATTGATGGATATATAATTGCACAACTCGAGCTCGAACAAAAAAGAATACCTTTTATCATTCGCCGTCCTATTCCTGGAGGAGGTTGTGAATATTGGAATTTAAAAGATTTAGAAATCATTGGATTCTAAAATCATTGGATTCTAAAATAAATACAAAAATACAAATTAGTATATTTTTACAAGGTTCGTCGTGTAAAAATATATTTTTTATTCGATTTATTCGAAAATATCTGGTCCATATCCCTCTAAAAATTCTTGGTTTTGGCCACGAGTTAGTGGTACCAATCCAGAACCTCCTGTCATAGGTTGATAATCTTCTGGACTGTATGGTTTTAATCCACCAGAACCGCCAATTAATCCCTTTTTGAATTCACTAAAATCAATATTGTGATTTTTGTTGGTATCAAAGTAATTGAATAATGTCTTCAAATCTTTATCTGAAATTTTGGTATTACCTAAATTTCCTCTTAGGCCTTTTTTGAATTCTTTAAAATCGATATTACGATTATGATTTGTGTCAAAATAGGAAAATAACGCATTAAACTCATTTGCGTTTAATTTTTTATTCATGCGTTTCATTGTTTTCTTGTATTTTTTAAGTTTACCTAAAGCTATTTTTTTACTTGCAGTACGCCTATTTTTTCTTGTTCTTGGCATTCTTATATAATACACAAAGAAAAAATATAATATAATACTGGGTTTATATTATATTTTTCCCGATAATAAAATACGATAATATTCAATAAATATACAATAAACTATATCTCATTTTCTTGTTCAAATATAAAGGTTTCTTTATCATAAAATTTGGTATTATCATCTACATCAAAACTTTGTCCATTTTGTTTTAATATATCAAAATACTCGGAATTTAGATTGGTTGACCTAACCAATTTAGCCGGGGTAATTTTTGGAATAGTATCCAGATTCATCTTTTCAACCAACTTTTCTATATTTACAAAATGAACCTTTTTATATAAACCGTCCTCACTAATAGAATCTATGGAGGTTACTTTACGCATACCTTTAAAAATATGATAGTTATCTTCATTATATTTTGTTTCAATTATATATTCTTGATTATCTTTTAAACAAGATGGGTGAATTTCCATATTATATGTGGTTTATTTTTTGTATTGTGTGCTATTTTATAAAATGGTAAAATATAAATCAATTTTTTATTTTTATTTTTTATTTTTTATATTGAATTCAAAAAAATAAAAACTATTTAAGGTCGTGAAAACATTTTCTCCAAGAAGCGGAATAATATCTTGAAACCAATTCTTCCCCTGCTTTAATATCTCTCAATGCAACTACAGTCATTCTATCATTTGGCAAATCACCTACTTTTTTCATATTTGGCTCTCCATTTGTATGATTATAAAATGGCAGACATCCTGAACCAGAGGCCCATACGGTTCTATCATCACTCCAGGTAAAGAGGTGTGTATTTTCATTACCGTCTGTATTGACCATTCTACACATGACTCCAGTTTCTATAATTTCACCTTTAAAAAAATCGTGTTTTGCAAATACTCCCAATCCGTATTCACATTTGTCTACATAAACTTTTGAACAGTTTACCAAACCCATTCTTTTGCGTTCCTCTTCGTCGACAATGATAGTTTCCGTCATTCCTAAATTTATTATAAAATAGAATATAGAATAAATAATATGAATTTATACGAATTACGAATTATTCACTATCACTGGACGACGATGAATAATCCCATTCCTTTGGTCTGCATTTTGTTCCCCCCTCATAAGGAACTGCTAATTTATTACCCACCATCCAATGGTTTATATTGATATTATCAAGATAAACATCGGCTAATATTCTTCCATATTTTTCTGTTGAAATATTTTTTAATTCAACTATTTGTCCCAATATCATATTAGAGAGACATTTTTTTGAATACAACGCTAATTCCTTTTCAACCTCAGTAGACCCCTTAATTTCAGGAGAATCAATGCCTCGTAATCTTACGGAAAACCGGTAAATCGGAGATGATCTATATGGCAGTTTTGATGCGATCGTTATTGTATCACCATCATATACCTTAATCACTTTACCTCTTGTTACGGGTGGCACAAATGGGAGTGTACCATTCCACTCAACATTTTGCAAATGACTAACGGATATTTTTCTCTCCTTGTTTCTTTTTTCAAACAATAAACAACCACAGAAATATCTTTTCACGAATCTGAACATCCCTGTTATTATAACAAATTATTTGTATTTGTGAATAATAATATAATAATTTCAATTTTTTATTTTAAATAATGAGAGAAGAGAGAAACCAAGAAAATTCCAAGAAAATTCTGTCTTTGATTTATAAAAATTGATTTAAAAATTATAGTGTACTACTATATACAGCAAACAAAATGACAATGAATCATCAACCTATTCCAAAAATATACGATACCCGTTTTCACGATAACACGAATCAACGTTTTATAACTTGTTATTTTAAAATAGCATACACAACCCACACCAAAACGTATTATATCTCTGCAACTCATACAATCGAAGAGTTTATCTATAAAATGAAACAACAGATTCGAAATGATTTATATCTTGAATTATCAGAAGCAGCTGATTTTGAATTTGTAAATGCCGACCATTATTCTATACATGGTGTTGCTTCAGAACAAGGTCCCGCGTTACAAACAAGCAGACAACATACTCTTTTATCATTATGCTCAGAAGACACTGAGGACAATTTGTTTTTAGCATTTTATATTCGCCCGCAACATCAAGATATAATTAATAATAATAATACTTAAAAATAAAATTATATAATGTTATATATATAATATGCAAATATTTGTGAAAACTCTTACAGGCAAAACAATCACTCTTGAGGTTGAACCAGAAGATACAATTGAAAATATTAAGACAAAAATTCAATCAAAAGAAGGTATTCCTCCAGACCAACAACGTCTTATTTTTGCAGGCAAGCAATTAGAAGATGGACGTTCATTAGCGGATTATAATATTCAAAAAGAAAGCACTCTTCATCTTGTGTTGAGACTTCGTGGCGGTGCTAATTAGTGCTTTTTTAAGTTGCATTATATATAACTTTTATTGTTATATATAATTCAAAACGACGTATTTTTGGGGATTCCTGGGTTCACCCGTCTTCGATAAATATTTAATGTATTTCAAACAAGAATTCATAGAAATTCTCGAAGCCGGGTAAAAAAACCTAATTAAATTTTTCCAAAAGTATTTTGTGGAAAAAAAAATTGGACATTTATAAATGTCCATTTTTGGGAAAAGCCAAATGAGTCTTGAAAAAAGGGCCAAAAACTGCCTTTGTGATGCTAAAGCTCTCAAAAACTTTTGGTGGATTTTCGACTGAGAGCATAATTTTGTGAGCATAATTTTAATTTTACATTTATAAACAATTTAAATATTTTTCTTTCTTCATTTTAGGAAACCATGGAAATCGCAAAAGTCGCAAAAAGTCGCAAAATTTTTTATTGTGAAAAATGTGACTATAAATGCTTTAGATCAAATGATTATACTAAACATTTATCAACCGATAAACACCACGTCAGTAAGGATGGAAACCATTTGGAAACCGTGGAAATCGCAAAGTCGCAAAAAGTCTTCGAATGTGAATGTGGAAAAAGTTATAAAAACAAAAGTGGTTTATGGAAGCATAAAAAGAAATGTAATTTTGTGGATAAGGTGGAAAATGAAATTGTTAATACGTCTGAAAAATCTCAAACGATTAATGAAAATCTGATTGTCGAATTACTTAAACAAAACCAGGATTTTCAGAAACAAATTATTGAATTGATGAAGGATAATGTTGGAAACCATATAACAACTAATAATACAACAAACAACAAGTTCAACTTGAATGTATTCTTGAATGAAAAATGCAAGGATGCCCTGAATTTAACTGATTTCATTAGCAACTTGAATGTGGGGTTTGCGGATTTTGAGAATTTCGGGAAGATCGGGTATTCCAATAGCATTAGCCATATTTTTATCCGGGGATTAAAAGAGCTCGATGTTTATAAACGGCCGATTCACTGCAGCGATTTAAAGAGGGAAGTTATTCATATCAAAGACGATAATACATGGAAGAAGGACGACGAAAAAGAACAAATGATAAAAGCGATTAAAATGATTGAACACAAGAATATAAAGCAAATCCCGGACTGGATAAAGGCCCACCCGGCACACGCCGATATCAGGAGCAAGAAATTCGACGAATATTCCAAGATGCTGGACCAGTCGATGGGGGAATACGAAGACGAGGATAACCAGAAGAATTACCAGAAAATAATCCGGACTGTCGCCAAAGAAATCCTGGTTGAGAAAGATTCTTAATTTTTTATATTTTTAGTTAAAAAAATATAAAAATGTTCCAAGCCGGGCAAAAAACCTAATTAAATTTTTCCAAAAGTATTTTGCGGAAATTAAAATTGGACATTTATAAATGTCCATTTTTGTAAAAAGCCAAATGAGTCTTGAAAAAACGGTCAAAAACTGCCTTTGTGATGCTAAAGCTCTCAAAAAGTTTTTAAAGATTTTCAGATGAGAGCATAATTTTGTGAGCATAATTTTTAGTTTAAAAAAAAAGGACTTAAATTTTTTTCTTTTTATAAAATAATGGATACTCAAGGAACTATTTTTGGAGCAAAAAAGGGCAATAAAGGGCATCATTTTAATTATTGTGATTATTGTGACTTCAAATGTATTAAAAAATATAGTTGGGAAAGACATATACTAACAGCTAAACATATAAAGAATATATCGGAAACTGTTTTGGAAATAAAAACGGGCAAAAGCGAGCAAAACGAAATATCGTGTGATTGTGGTAAAAGTTACAAGAATAAAAGCGGACTATGGAAACACCAGAAAAAATGCAAAGTGTCCGAAGAAAAAAGTAAAATTATAGAAGAAAAGCAAGAAATTCCCGAAGAAAATAATCAAAAAAATATGGATGCATTGATCAATTTATTCCAAGAACAACTTAAAGAAAACAAGGAACTCAAAGAATTAATTGTTGAACAACAGAAAAAGATTTTAGAAATGGGTAATTCAATTACTAATATTACCAATAATAATAATACAACAAACAACAACAAGTTCAACTTGAATGTATTCTTGAATGAAAAATGCAAGGATGCCCTGAATTTAACTGATTTCATTAGCAACTTGAATGTGGGTTTCGCGGATTTTGAGAATTTTGGAAAGATCGGGTATTCCAATAGCATTAGCCATATTTTTATCAGGGAATTAAAAGAACTCGACATCTATAAACGGCCGATTCACTGCAGTGATCTAAAGAGGGAAGTCATTCATATCAAAGACGATAATACCTGGAAAAAAGACGAGGAAAAAGAACAAATGATAAAAGCGATTAAAATGATTGAGCACAAGAATATAAAGCAAATCCCTGACTGGATAAAGGCCCACCCGGCACACGCCGATATCAGGAGCAAGAAATTCGACGAGTATTCCAAGATGCTGGACCAGTCCATGGGAGAATACGAAGACGAGGATAACCAGAAGAATTACCAGAAAATAATCCGGAGTGTCGCCAAAGAAATCCTGGTCGACAAAGATAAATCATAGATTTTTATATTTTACCAAAATAAAATACAAAAAATAAAATACAAAAAATAAAATTATATTATCCGTCAAATATAAGGTATATCATGGGCGGAGGAAAAAAAACACAAGAAGAAATATCTATATTATATCAAAATATTATGAGTTTTTTGAGTAAATGTAATATTCGAATTATTTTATTTTATGGAACGCTTTTAGGATATTTTAGAGATGAAAGTTTTATAGATATGGATGATGATATTGATGTTATTATTTCTCGCAAAGGTTATTATATGTTATTAAACTACTTGAATACAAATAAAAATTCAAATATAAAATTAGGAATAAATAACGGTTCAATCATACAATTATTTTATAATAAAAAAGGTCCATTCGATATTTATATTTTTGATTTCTACAAAGACAATATTTTAATAAGATGGGATGGAAATTTATTGTTCAAACAAAGTGATATTTTTCCTTTAAAACCTTTGTGTTTTAATGAATATAATGTATTTATTCCAAACAAGACAGAAACCATTTTAGCTCAAATATATGGCAAAAAATGGAATATTCCGCGATCTAAAGATTATAATTGGGATAATATAAATACAGTGGATAGACTTGTTATACCCCAAAAAAAAAATTATTCAAATCGAATTATACAAAAAAATGTCCAACCAGACAAACCAGACGATATTTCGTTTAAATTTTGCACTAAAAACAAAAAACCACAACATCAACAAGCAAATACCAGACCGATGATTATATATAATCAACCAAAATATAATGTAACCAATTATATCTTAGATGATAATGAACCTCTTGTATTAAATGTAATTAAAAACAATACATCATCTACATCTAAACCAAAACATCATTATCCATTAAACAAATTTACATCACAAATGAATTATACTTATAATAATGTACATGAATATTATTAGATCTTACACCTTAAATAATCTTGTAAGATGTATTTACAACATTCTCTTTATAATATTGTTGAAATCGACCACTATTGTTTTTTTTGATTCCAACAAAGTACAAGTCACTCGACTCTGAATTATAATATAAATCCCAATTTGAAAAGGATTTATTTAGATCCAAAACTTCGTCTATATCATTTTCCGTCAGATTTTTATAATAATCTTGCATATCTTCGAAATTACCGATTGTTCCAAATGAATCCAATGGCGATGTTCTTCTTGTGCCATGTTCAGGTCTCCCTGTAGAAGCACATGTAAAACACAATAATCCATTTGGACGTAACATTTTATATATTTTTAAAAGCGACTCCTTATATTCTGGATCGTGTTCGAAACATTCAGTTGAAACAATCGTATCAAATGACGAATCTTCAAACGGCAAGTCTTTCGTTTTAGAAACAATGGTCACATTTCTTCCACCAATTACATCATTACCATTATAATCACAGTTTTCAAAGAAAACACGATTATTACCATTAATATCCGCAGAACCAACATCCAATACTCGCTTGTTTATAAAATAATCAAAAAAAATAGATTTTGCAAAATTCATGAAATCTATTGCTTGTTTGTGCATAATATTCTACTATAATAAATAGTATATTCAAAATATTTAAGTTCTTTTACTTATTGAATCATTTGTTTGAATAAACGATTCATATTTGAAACTTCTATTTTGTTTTCTTCCTTGTAGAATAATTTATTTATTTGTTCATCATCACGGAATCGTATAGAATAATTTTGTTGAATATTATTACGCCCCACTCTTCCAAGAGCTTGTATAATCTTTTCTTGAGTTAATTTCATATCTTTACTCAAGTAAGCATGGCAAAACTGATAATTTGTTCCATAAATATAATCACTCGAGGCAATAATCATATAGAGTTTCTGTTGATCCGCGAGTTTTTTCATAATCTCCGTATAAGTGATACTGGGGTGATTCGTGAAAACGCCAATACCCATCAACAATAATATTTTCCAACTATCCGCCACATCATTCAACATCATAATATCTGTAACAGTGTGTTCGTCAATGTCACTGGTGAATGCCCCTATCGTAGGTAACGAGTCGGCCCATTTTTTTAGATGCAATGGTTTGTTTGGAACAAAGGTTTCATTCAATTCAGCACTTTTAATCATTGAGCGAAGCGCATCGAGTTCTCCGTTTAATTTAATTACATTCACGTCTTTTTCACCAATTTCTTTATCCCGATGTTTCGAGTCGCCTTTTAATTTTTTAGCAGCATAACTATCATCACCTGATTGTTCTTTCATGGTTTTCTTTTCGATAATGTCTTCCAATTTGCGTTCTAATATTACGATTTTTTCATTTACATTATTGTTGAATTCTATTTTTGTAACAATGTCTTCCATAACTTTTGAAGGAATATTTGCCTGTTGAATACAGAATTTCGCTATTTTCTCAACATCTTCCGCCAAGAATAAGGTAGGTCCATCCGTCAAAGTATACGCGTCTTTTGTTGAAACATATACCCCGCAATTATTACAAACATTCTCGGCAATTGTCGAACCGGCATTTTTATCATCCGATTGAGTCTCGCTTTTTGTTTTACTAACCAGATTACCCTTTGTATCAACAATATTGTTTGGTTCAATTCGTCTTTTCCTGGTAGTTTTCAAAGAAATATAAATACTTCCCCAAGAACCAGGCATAATATTTTTCAAACATTTCAAATAATATAATTTAATATTTTGCATATTGACATCATCAATCGACGGAAAATTACGAGAAATTTTATTATTTTGCGTTACATAATTCTTGTTTTCCACAAACAAAATGAAGTCAACGATTTCCTTTAAATCAAAATAACGCAATAATGTTAAATTATTTTCACAGTGTTTTACTATTTCCAAGACTTTTTCATAATCGGTGCTCATAAAATGCGGCAATACTACGTATCCACTATTATTAATCACGGGAATGCTTTTTTTGCAATCATGACTTACAATATTATGTATTTGTGCTCCGGCGAATTTATCCTTGAAATCCTGTATCGTTTCACTTAATTCGTGCAATTTTGGTAACGTCGCAGAAGATAAAATCATGTTTGGTATTAAATTGTCGGACCAGTTTTTCTGAATAATTTCGTGTAATTCGTGATTTTCATAATCAAGCGTAATCGTGGGTTCATCCCAATAAACTACGATATTTTCAACCGGATTGAATGCCTTCATATAATACATGGCAGGCAAATAAGATTTCAAATCACAAATAATAATTTCGACTTTATCACCAACACTATTATCCACTTTCGCAATTTTTCCACTGCGTTTGTTGACAGTGTATTCCTTTGCAGCAAAATAATGAAGACGAATATCATCCGCACTTGAACAACCAAATGCAAATGCGATTTTTTTACCGACTGAAATAGCAGCACGGGCTAATGCTAAACCAACGTGTCTCGCTGCACATACGAATATTACCCGGTTTTTTTCGGATAATCCAATTGGACTAAGTGTTTTACCTGTTCCGGTTGGTGCAATGTAAAGAATTAATTTAGGCATATGATTTAGTGGGGGTGCCATTTTTTCGGCTGACTGAAATACAGTTGGAGTGTCTTCATATTCATCTGAATCATACTCGTAATCGTCAGAGTTTTCTAATTTACGTCTCATTTTTATTTCTTTGCGGTATAAATCCAAACGTGCGTCGAAATCAGGGTTTTTCATAATGGAGAATAATTGTTTTTGATGCTCGTATAAATGAATATCACCGTATTTTAAGATGACGTCATTTTTTTCGATAAAATCGACGGAATTTTCAATAACCTTGATGATATTTACGTCGTTTTCATAAATGGATAAGACGTCTTTTGCAAATGCGATAATGTGGCGATTTAAATTTAAAATATTGTTTTGAATTAATTTGCTTAAATTAAAATAGTGAAACAACCATTTGGAACTATTTTTTTCTTTGTATTTGAGTAATTGTTCAATGGTGGTAATTAATAAAAATTCGTAGGCAAGATCGGAGTTTAATTTTGAAGTATCGTTTTTTTCAATGCGAATCAAGTCGGCTTTTTTAATATTTGGATTACTTTTTGCGTTGATATTTTTAAAGACGGATGAAATATTTTTATAATTTTTTTTGATATCGTTTAATTTTGGGGAAAAGTATTTATTGAATAAATAATCTTCCATAGGTTCATTATAATCTATTTTTAAAAATTGAAATAATGAATTATAACGATTATATTTTGTATTGACATTTTTATAACCTTCAATCATGAGGTTTAATACGTCTTTTTCTTGTTGAGAAACAGGGGATTCAATTGATTCCCATTCACTTTTAGTTAATTTACGTTGGTTTAAGTCCATCTTTTGTTTATATAGTAAAATATGTATAAATCGTTTTATAGAATAAATAAAAATCAATTTTTATTTACAAAAAAATTGAAAAATAAAAATAATTATAAAAATATATAATAACAAATAATATGACTAAATTATTTACAAAAATATATTCAATTGAAGGGAACATTGGTTCTGGAAAATCCACCTTACTGGAAAATTTAAAAAAGGAATTTTCTGGTAATTCGAATATTATCTTTATGAAAGAACCGGTCGATGAATGGGAGGAGATCAGAGACGCAGAGGGGAATACCATGTTGCAAAAATTTTATGCAAACCAAGATAAATATTCATTCTCTTTTCAGATGATGGCGTATATATCTCGGCTGAATTTATTAAAAAATACGGTTGAACAAAATCCTGGAGCAATTATTATTAGCGAGCGCAGCTTATATACTGACAAATATGTATTTGCAAAAATGCTTTACGAGTCCGGCAAAATAGAAGACGTCAATTATCAAATATATAACAAATGGTTTGATGTCTTTGTTAGGGAATTTCCAATTTCAGGTGTAATTTATGTGAAAACTGATCCGGAAATCTGTCACGCACGTGTAGCGAAAAGGAGTCGTTTAGGCGAGTCAAATATTCCATTGGATTATTTGAAATCTTGCCATGACTATCATACGAATATGATTAATAACGAGTGTGAAAATATATTTAATAGGGAATTAATATTAGACGGTAATAATGATATTTATGAAAATGATAAAATATTGATTGACTGGATAGAAAACATTAAATATTTCATTAGTAGTAAAGATTTTTCCTTTTCCATTTAAAAACAAAAATATGGCATAGTATTTTATAGTATATCAAATTATCATATATTTTTTGATATATTTTTTCAACAATAAAAAGATTTAAAAAGAAATGAATGTTACTATTTATAAGTATTAAAAATGACTACAAATTATACAACGCAAAATGATTTATTATTGAATAATTTAATGGATTTTTACAAGAAAGATAATAATTTAGATAGAATGTTGAAAATAATAACAGGCGAATCAAAAATATCATTACGCATAGTGGACTGGTTTGCAACAAATTACGCTAAAAAGTATTACACATTATATTCTTTTGTTGATACAAATGGAATAGATCGGCGATTCAAAGTTTATGTTGATTACAAATTGAAACTGAAAGCGTATAGTAAGAAAAGATTTGATCCTTTTTGTAGATGGGAAAGAATCAGTATTCCGTATAAAGACGGAACTTTTATTGAAACGACAATTGGCCAGCTGAATTTTTTTAAATGGACATTGGAAAATAAAGTCGTTGAATATATCGAAGATAATTATGATACGATTGAGAAGGATATGAATAATCGAAATAGCACATCCAAAAGAAAGGAATTATCATTAGATAACAATACGAAAACCAGAAAGAAGCGTGAGGAGTTGTCTGTATCTGCAACCAAAAGTATTAAAAAAGAAAAAGTGGAAATTGTGGTGAATTTCAGTTAAAATAATTATATAGTCTATTAAATGAAAAACAATATTAAATATTTTGTTTTATTGAATATAAACAAAACAAAATATGGGAAATTCCCAATCTATACAAAAAATAAATTTTGAAGATATGCAAACCGTATATAGGAATCCGGAAATTTATATTATCATAAATACACTTCCTATATCTGAACAGGGCTGTCTAATTATAAACACGGTTAAACCAGAACAGGAAGAATCGACCATTAACCGTTATCTTCAGAATAATAAAAACATTCGAATCATTATCTATGGTCGTAATTCGAATGATGAAACCATCATAAAAAAATACAACCAATTGATTGGTCTGGGATTTATGAATGTATACGTATATACGGGAGGCATTTTTGAATGGCTTGTATTACAAGATATTTACGGGTATGATGATTTTCCGACCACTTCCAAAGAACTGGATTTTTTGAAATTCAAACCGCCGAAACGATTGAATATATATTGTTTGGAAAACGGATAAAATACAACCGACTTAAGAGATCACGTATCCTGTATATTTAGAACCACATGATTACTTCCAGATTAAAGCCATATTTGATAGTTCATCGGCACGTTTGTTTTTATCACGGTAAATGTGTTCAAAAGTAATATTGGTAAAATATTCGGACAATGCATTTGCTTGTTCATTTAATAACAATAATTTCGGGGATTTCACTTGATATTCTTTACGCATTTGTTTAATTACTAATTGACTGTCACCCTTTACGGTTAATTCTTTGATTTCTCTAATAATGGCTTCTTCTAATCCGATAATGAGGCCACTATATTCGGCAATATTATTTGTAGCACGCCCTCCTATAAATTTAGAGGAGCCCCATATTTCTTCACCCTTGTGGTATAAAACCGCGCCAGCTCCGCCTGCGCCAGGATTGCCTTTACAACAACCGTCGAAATATAAAACATGATCGCATTCTACTTTGTATTTTGATTCTGGAAATATTTTTAGATTCATTTTGTAACACATGTATATTTATCGTATATAATTATAATCTTGTAATTATAATTATTCAATTTTTAATTTTATATGCAATGTAATTTTACAGGTGTAAGATTAGTATTTTATTTAGTTCATTTAGTTCATTTATTTATTTTATTTATTTTCTCTAAAATACAAGTTATAGTTCATTTTTTTTGCCAATAATTTGGCGGTTTTTATTCCTTTGTAACTATTTCCGGCTTTATTTAGTGGAGGAGAAATAATAGCAATACCCATTACACCAGGAACGACAATACACAAAACTCCGCCGACACCACTTTTGGCAGGTAATCCCACTTCAGTCATCCATTCTTCTGATTCTTCATATAACCCGTTGGCACCCATATGCGTTAAAATATAAGGAATTATTTTTTTGTCAATCACGTATTTATTTGTTTTTGGGTTAACACCTTGATTTGCCAATGTAGCCGCCATGATTGCCACATCTTTGCTGGTTACAAGTGTAGAACATTGTCTTGTATAAACATCGACAGTTGTAGGGACGTCGCCATAAAATCGATTATAAGATTTCAATAAATATGCGATTGATAAATTGTGTTCGATATGATCCATTTCAGATTTATATATATTTTTATCAAACTCTAATTTTCTTCCAGCAAAATTGCTCATATTGTTTATAATTTTTTTTTCGAATTTTTTTTTGTCATTTTCATACATTAAACTGGTGGTTGCCATTGCTCCGCCATTATAAAAAGAGTTCATGGTATGAATTTTTGATTTTTCGATTGCCGACAAAGAATTGAATGGGTCTGCCGATTCTTCTGTTCCAATTTTATTTTTAACATGATCAATGCCGTGTGTTTCTAAAGCAAGTGCCAATGAAAAAACTTTTGAGCATGATTGGATTGAAAATTCTTTTTTATAGTCTCCAATATTGAATTCTTCGCCATCCACCGTAAAAATAGAAATTGCGTATAATTTTGGATTTACCTTTGCTAATTCTGGTATGTATGATGCATTTTTCCCGCCTCCGGTATTTTTTAATTTATTGTAAATTTTTTTGACATCTTCTAAATTCAACATCCGGTACTATATTTATATATATTTACCTATATTTTATATTTTTTGTTTTATCTATATTTTTTGTTTTATGCAGTAAAAAAGACAATTTACATCTTTTTTCAAAAACCATTTCTCTAAAATACAATAGGTAATTCATCTGTGATAAAATTCGCTTCACAAGAATCACCATTACGAACCCAATTGACAACCATTCGAATAATTTCCACACCCGAATCAATCGCCACTTTTAGTGCCTCGCGATATATTGGGTCGATCACAGATGGAGTAAACCGGTCAACATCATTTCTCTGTATAACAAAGCATAATATACAACGAATTCGGGGGTCGTTTGTTTTTATCCAAGTTAATTCCTGAATATGTTTTAATGCACGAGGGCTCACTGGTTCAGTCGTTTTTTTCCGATATCCGTCTGGGAAATACGCGACTTTTGACGAGAATTGTCTTCCTTCAAAGTTCATTGATTTTCTCTCTTTGGCAGTTACGTCTTCGTAGTCAGCCAACGGTACATTTTTGATTTCCATAATAAATGGACTTCCGTTGCAATCTACTCCGGTGAAATCGAAACGAGAATCAACAAATTTGTTAATATATATGCTAACTTCTCTCTTGTATGATGATATATTTTGTAATTTTTGTATTAAATTTTGTTTCAATGCTGATTCTACCAGAGTTTCTGCGAATTTGGGGTTGATGCCAATTATGATTTCATTTTGATTTTCTTTATATACTGAAAAGTGAATACGATGACTACATTTTTTCTTTTCTTGGTTCACTATTTTTTTATTTTTTGAAGGACTGGAGATTGGTTCAATTAATACGGTTGCATTTACATCGGCTAATCCACAGCAACCTAAAGATGGACTGTGTGTTAAAAACTGATTCTTATCGGATAAAACATCTGCGACATAAGGGGATTTTATGCTTGCGGAAGGTCGTTTCATTACGGAGCCTTCTGTTAAATTATTTATTTTCAATAACATGATTATGATTGTTGTAATTTTGGTGTGTTTGTTTAATTCTTTTTGTATGTGATATAAAATGGATTAAAATAAAATACTTTCAATTTTATTTCATATAATAAGATATAGTTATTTTGTTCTTAGATATATAAAAATATAATATTTATTAATAATATGAAACAAAAGATTATCTTAAAATTGTATGAACCATACTTTAAGATAGAAAACTGTTATTCACAAGTATTTGTATACACAACATTAAAATATAGTTATCTTGATCCAAATACTAATTCAAAAGTAAAAAATCATAAAGTTGTGAATGATAGTAGTTATATACCACATCCTTATAATGAACAAAAATACAATGAAATGGTTGAATCTATGAAAAAAAATGAATGTGAGGAATTAAAAAATACAATTATACATGAATTGACCTGTAAATATCCGAAAGCTAAAATAAAATGTATTTTTGATGAATGTGATAGTAGTGGAAATGATTCCGATGATCATCGAAGTGATAGTAGTATATCTCATTCGCACCATTCACATCATTCTCGCTCATCATCGGATAATGATTGTAGCGATGATGATAATAAATGTAATAAAACTTGTAAATATTTAACAAAAACAAAGGAAAAAACGAGTTTTCCAAATTTAAAAGTTGGTGATGAAGTCATTTTACAATTGGAAAAAAGATTATCTTATTGTAATCAGAATAGTATAATATGTATTGGAGAGACAGAACATAAATTTGTTAGTGTAAATGGCGGATTTAAAGCGACTGTAAATTGGTATGATTGTAAAAATGGATTAATGTCGGTGGAAGTGATAACGATTATTCCTGGGTTCTTGGACTGTGATTATTATATTGTAAATTTAAATGGTTTAGATGGTTCTACTGGTGCAACTGGTTCGCCCGGATCACCCGGTTCACCCGGTTCACCCGGTTCACCAGGTCTTACCGGTCCTACTGGTGCCCCAGGTGTTACTGGTGCGACTGGTGCTGATGGTAGAACTGGCATAGATGGATCAACTGGTATCACTGGTGCTACTGGTGCACCTGGTATGACTGGAGCGACTGGATCGATTGGAATGAGGGGAGCGACTGGTGCAACTGGAGCAAATGGTCGAACTGGATTGACTGGTCCAACTGGAACAACTGGCGCGACTGGAGCTACTGGATCAATTGGATATACCGGAGCAACTGGTGCAACTGGAGACACTGGAACGACTGGTGCGACTGGTGCGACTGGCGACACCGGATCTACTGGTGCAACTGGTGCGACTGGCGCGACTGGTGCGACTGGTTCAACTGGTGCGACTGGCGACACCGGATCTACCGGTTCAACTGGAGCGACTGGTGCGACTGGTTCGACTGGTGCGACTGGTTCGACTGGTTCGACTGGTGCGACTGGTGAAACCGGATCTACCGGATCAACTGGAGCAACCGGCGCGACTGGAGCGACTGGTGCTACTGGTGCAAGTGGACCTACAGGAGCCACTGGATCCACCGGTGCGACTGGTGCGACTGGTGCGAGTGGTGCAACTGGAGCGACTGGTGCGACTGGTGCGACGGGTTCTACTGGTGCGACTGGTTCTACTGGTGCTACTGGTGCGACAGGTATAAGAGGACCAATTGGACCAATGGGCGCAACTGGAGCGACTGGTCCTACTGGTGCAAGTGGACCTACAGGAGCCACTGGATCTACTGGTGCGACTGGTTCTACTGGTTCTACCGGTTCGACTGGTTCTACCGGTGCTACTGGTGCTACTGGTGCTACTGGATCGACTGGTTCTACTGGTGCGACTGGTTCTACTGGTTCTACCGGTTCGACTGGTTCTACCGGTGCTACTGGTGCTACTGGTGCGACTGGTTCGACTGGTGCGACTGGTTCTACTGGAGCAACCGGAGATACGGGTTCTACTGGATCAACTGGAGCAACTGGTTCTACTGGTTCTACAGGTGCTACTGGTTCAACCGGTTCTACTGGTTCAACCGGTTCTACTGGTGCAACTGGTTCTACTGGTGCGACTGGTTCAACCGGGTCAACTGGTTCTACTGGCTCTACTGGTGCTACTGGTGATACTGGTGCAACAGGATCTACCGGGTCTACTGGTGCAACTGGTTCTACTGGTGCGACTGGTTCAACAGGATCAACTGGTTCTACTGGGTCAACTGGTTCTACTGGTGCCACTGGTTCTACTGGTGCGACTGGTTCAACCGGGTCAACTGGTTCTACTGGTGCGACGGGTGATACTGGTTCAACAGGATCAACCGGGTCTACTGGATCTACCGGTTCTACTGGTTCAACCGGATCAACTGGTTCTACTGGTGCGACGGGTGATACTGGTGCGACTGGTGCGACTGGTGCGACTGGATCTACAGGTTCTACTGGTGCTACTGGTTCAACCGGATCAACTGGTTCTACTGGTGCGACTGGTTCTACCGGTTCTACCGGTTCAACTGGTGCAACCGGTTCTACTGGTGCGACTGGTTCTACTGGTGCTACTGGTTCTACTGGTGCGACCGGTTCTACTGGGTCAACTGGTTCTACTGGTGCCACTGGTTCTACTGGTGTCACTGGTTCTACTGGTGCTACTGGTTCTACTGGTGCGACGGGTGATACTGGTGCGACTGGTTCAACCGGATCTACTGGTGTAACAGGTTCAACTGGTGCGACTGGTTCAACTGGATCTACTGGTTCTACTGGTGCGACAGGTGATACTGGTTCAACTGGGTCAACTGGTTCTACTGGTGCTACTGGTTCAACTGGTTCAACCGGATCGACTGGTTCTACTGGAGCAACTGGATCTACCGGAGCGACTGGTGCAACTGGTTCTACTGGAGCAACAGGTTCTACTGGTGCGACTGGTTCTACTGGTGCGACTGGTTCTACTGGTGCGACGGGTGATACTGGTGTAACCGGATCAACCGGATCTACTGGTGTAACAGGTTCTACTGGTGCCACTGGTGTAACCGGATCAACTGGTTCTACTGGTGCGACCGGATCAACCGGTTCTACTGGTGCAACAGGTTCTACTGGTGCCACTGGTGTAACCGGATCAACTGGTTCTACTGGTGCGACGGGTGATACTGGTGCAACCGGATCAACCGGTTCTACTGGTGCAACAGGTTCTACTGGTGCAACTGGATCAACTGGTTCTACTGGTGCGACGGGTGATACTGGTGCAACCGGATCAACCGGTTCTACTGGTGCAACAGGTTCTACTGGTGCAACGGGTTCTACTGGCTCGACTGGTTCAACTGGATCGACTGGTTCTACTGGTGCGACGGGTGATACTGGTTCAACTGGCTCAACTGGTTCAACTGGATCGACTGGATCAACTGGTTCTACTGGTGCGACGGGTGATACTGGTGCAACCGGATCAACTGGAGCAACTGGTTCTACTGGTGCGACTGGTTCTACTGGATCAACAGGTTCTACTGGTGCTACCGGAGATACGGGCTCGACCGGATCAACTGGTTCTACTGGATCAACTGGAGCAACTGGTTCTACTGGTGCGACTGGTTCTACTGGATCAAC
>Ga0078894_10001221_pt1 | contig 18910 bp, 8 predicted proteins | sample LauGreSu1BDMLBSD_2_FD_67506 | JGI IMG/M metagenome (GOLD analysis project Ga0078894, IMG submission 67506) | Freshwater lake microbial communities from Lake Michigan, USA - Su13.BD.MLB.SD (version 4) (version 4) | ecosystem: Environmental > Aquatic > Freshwater > Lake | place: Lake Michigan, USA... | reverse complement strand
AGTGTAATGTTAAGTTTGCAGAGCTCCGAACGAGAATGGGTAAGTATCAAGAAGCGGCCAAGATTTTCGAAAAAGAAGGCGAAAAGGCTCTGAGTAACCATTTGCTGCAATTTGGAGCACGTGAGCATTTTCTCAAGGCCGGTATACTGTATCTAGCTTCAGGTGACTCTGTTACTGCAACAATTGCGTGTGACAGATATCATCAGATGGATCCTCGAATGGAGGGAACGCGTGAGAGCCAGTTATTGAAGGGATTGACCGCAGCTTTTGTTGAGAATGATGTTGACGGCTTCATGGCGGCGGTTCAAGAGTACGATTCTATCAGTAGGCTAGATCCATGGAAGACAGAGCTTCTTGTTGCAGCGAAGAAGGTTCTACAGGGTTCAGCTGGCGGGCATGTGGATGCCGGTGAGGTTGACCTGACTTGAGAAAGTCGTTATCAGAATCATTTTTCATGTCGCTTTTGACTACTGTATAAACATCGTAAAAACTTCTCACTTTATAATCTATCTAAACATCTACCGCACCCTTGTGAGATGTCGGAGGACCAAGAGAGTGGTCAACGTTGTGAGGCCGCCTCCTTGGTGCAGAACTCCGAGAGAGGTAGGAACATACATGAGAAGGGTTGTTATGCCCAGTGTCATTTGGGCAAGGGCAATCCCGGGGAGTGTCCAAGCCAGTAACGGAGATAAACCGGCCAAGGGGAACAACGCTCGAGTGCGCATGCCAAACATAACAGCTGTCGCAGCTGTTGTGTATGCCAGCATTCTATGATGGAATTGAACGACAGCCGTTTCCTCAAACAGCATTTTGGATTTTTCGATGGGGTTGGACCAGAAATCCATCACTTCTTGAGGAATCCAGTCATAACCCATCTTGGGCCAATTGTTATATGCAAGCCCGGCATCATTACCCGCAACAAAGGGACCAGAGAGTAAAGTCAAACCTGTCGCAACTGACACAGGGATCATTGCACGTCTAATCCCTTTCAAAGCATCCAAGGCTCGCGGGGTCAACATTGCAGCCGTCCGGGAGGGCGCCAAGAGCCACATAGCCGGCGTTATCGTTCCAGCGAATATTGCCAAAGCCATGCTCCAATGAAAAGCCATTCTGTAGGGCGAGACTCGGGGTCGTTTGTTGTCAATCAATAGGTTAGGATCCAACCCGGACCGCACCATCCACCAGCCAACAAATCCTTGAACGGCACCAGCAGTGAGAACCCCTGCTAAATGCAAGCCTAGTCGTCGCTTGATTATCCCAGCCGCAGCAAATCCAGCAAGTGGAACCGCAGCATACAATCCAGTGAAACGCCCCAACATGCGATGGAACCACTCGACAAAGAAGATTTCTTTGAACTCATCAAGGGTCATTCGGCCCGCATACATCCGCTGATACTCAGGGAATTCTTTGTAACGACTAAACTCTTTCTCCCAGGCCTCCCGGGAGGTGGGTAACCATTTCCCTTGAAACTTCCACGAAGTCATACTAAGACCTGATCCGCTGAGACGGGTATATCCACCGACAAGAATCATTCCTCCTAAGAGACCACTAGCACCAGCAAGCCAACACCCGACTACTCGCTCCCATCCTGGTTTGACGTAAAGAACTTGCTTCATTGACATCGTGATCAGCGGTAAAAAATCTGGCACAAGCATGAAGCGTTAATTTAATAATCCCGTGTCTCCTAGTATTGTATTGACAAATGAGTGGAAATGAGCCTAAGCAGGACAAACCTAAGACCCAAAGAGAGGTGCAGGCCGCACAATCGGTATTTGAGCAGTTTTTGATGAGTTCCCCGTACTTGAACACATCTTCCAACGATGGATCAGTTAAACTGAAGAACACATTCATAGAAGTTGAAGAAACGGACAATTTTATGTCCGGGTGGGGAGCTCGTTCTTCAACTGCGCCGGCCGATATAAGTGATGAGATCTACCAGCTCGCTCGGACTATAACGAAGGATTTGCCTCTAATGGCGACAATTGTTGAGGGGTTAGAGTCCAGTAATTTCGACTTGAGTGGGATAAGCTCTAACTCGTCGTCACCACTTCATCCAAGCGGAGCGCTCGGACGTGGGAGCGGATTACAGACGATTTCAACGCCAACTGTTGCCGCTCCACAGGTCGTAATTCCGGACGATGCGGATATGACTAAAGAGCTCAATTACACGACGGTTATGTTGCGCAATATTCCTAACAAGTATACACAAACCTCTTTGCTGGAGGCTCTTGATGCTCGCGGGTTCCGCGGTCTTTACAATTTCTTTTATTTACCAGTGGATTTCAAAAATGGGTGCAATATGGGTTATGCCTTTATTAACTTTGTTAACCACGAAGCGGCGGATATGTTCATGAGTGCATTTAAGGGTTACCAACTACCGGCAAAGAGTACGAAAGTATGTGACGTGTGCTGGGCCCGCGTTCAGGGCTTCAAGGCAAATATTGAACACTATCGAAACTCCCCAGTTAACGATTTACCTGATCCAGAATATCGTCCGCTTATGTTCCAGAATGGTGTGGAGGTAGCTTTCCCACGTCCTGATGCGGGGATAATCCGAAGAAGCGCTGCCCGGAGAAAGCATTCTCCTTCATCAGCAGTTGGGAACACGTTTGGTGGTGCATTAAGTAGAACCTCCACGACATCACAAGGTTCCACTGGTGTTCCAAGCGCTTTTGCCGAATCGGACGCAGCCGTTAAACTCTTTATCGGTGGGCTCTCCGCAGAAACACGAGATGAAGATTTACGAGGCCATTTTGCCAAGTTTGGTAATATTGCTGATGTAGCTGTGGTTATTGACAAGAAGACTGGGTTATCACGGGGATTCGGATTCTGCTCTTTCAGGGATAAGGAAGCCGCTGAGAAAGTTATGAGCACTCGACAGCATATAATCAGCGGTCAATCGGTTGGTGTTAGGTTCTACCAGCAAGGGAAATAGTATTTGTCACCGTCTTTCAACAACCACGCTTTTTGGAACAGTATTTTGCATCCGAGCAATAGAATTCGAGAGACACAATGAGAAATACCATGATTCAAGTACATCATGAAAACTGTATCGTTAGTTTGTTAGAGAAATATGAAATGTTTCCCGAGTTTATACAGAAGAAATGGAATTTTTCGCGGAAATGAAACCTTAACATGCTACATGCAACCAGATGTTATTTTCCAGAATAGTTGTTCTCTTCTTGCTACCTTGCAAGGGGTTCTCGTAACATAAATGCGTGAAGTTATCTGTTTACATGTTGGTCAGGGTGGTATTCAAGTTGGTAATGCCTGTTGGGAACTTTTCTGTCTAGAACATGGAATTCAACCAGATGGAACAATGCCCAGTGATAAAACACTTGGAGCTGGCGATGATTCTTTCAGCACCTTCTTCTCAGAGACTGGCTCTGGAAAGCATGTTCCACGAAGTGTTTTCGTCGACCTTGAACCAACAGTTATAGACGAAGTCCGAACTGGAACCTATCGTCAATTGTTCCATCCCGAACAACTCATTTCCGGAAAGGAGGATGCAGCCAACAACTTTGCTCGAGGGCATTATACAGTTGGTAAAGAGATAATTGATGTTGTTTTGGACCGAATCCGTAAACTGGCAGATAATTGTACTGGTTTGCAGGGTTTCCTTGTTTTCAACGCTTGTGGCGGTGGCACGGGATCAGGATTAGGGTGCCTTATGCTTGAGAGGTTGTCTGTTGACTACGGAAAGAAGTCGAAGATTTCATTTACCATTTGGCCATGCCCGCAGGTGGCTACAGCTGTCGTTGAACCATACAACACCGTTCTTTGTGTCCATTCGCTCTTGGAACACACTGACGTTACTTGTCAAATGGATAACGAAGCTCTGTATGATATTTGCCGACGAAACCTGGATATTGAGCGACCAACGTACACAAACCTCAATCGGCTTATCGCTCAGTGCATTTCTTCGCTGACTGCGTCCCTTCGGTTTGATGGGGCGTTAAATGTCGATGTAACTGAGTTCCAAACAAATCTGGTTCCTTATCCACGTATTCATTTCATGCTTACTTCTTATGCCCCTGTAGTTTCTGCGGAGAGGGCTTATCACGAACAGCTATCCGTTGCAGAGATTACCAACTCCGTTTTCGAACCGGCAAGCATGATGGTCAAGTGTGATCCGCGACATGGGAAGTACATGGCCTGCTGCTTAATGTACCGCGGTGATGTTGTTCCGAAGGATGTGAATGCCGCCGTAGCTACAATCAAAACCAAGAGAACAATTCAGTTTGTGGACTGGTCACCAACCGGATTCAAATGTGGCATAAACTATCAACCCCCCACAGTGGTCCCCGGTGGAGATCTCGCGAAGGTCATGCGCGCTGTATGTATGATTTCGAACTCCACCGCAGTAGCGGAGGTGTTTAGTCGAATCGACCACAAGTTTGACCTCATGTACGCAAAACGCGCGTTTGTGCACTGGTATGTCGGCGAGGGGATGGAAGAGGGCGAATTCAGTGAAGCCAGAGAGGATTTGGCCGCCTTGGAGAAGGACTACGAAGAAGTAGGAATTGAAACACTCGACGACGATGAGGGATATGGCGACGAATACTAGATCGATCGGATAGCGTTTTTGTTCTGCAGATGTAAGTATATATGAGACGGCCCGGCCGCATTTTTGAAATCAAATTTTCCTCTCATCAATCATATACGGTATCATGAAACAATGTTTGGGCCTCCATGTCATCTTCACATGGTACATGTGATGCAAGCGCTTCAAAATACCTGTTCTCGCAAAATCAGTGAGCGAAAAAAAAATTTGTGCATGCGTTTCATGCGTTGTAAAGATATTCGTAGATTGCTGCTACCTTGCACTTAATCTAACAATGCGCGAAGCTATCTGCATACATGTCGGTCAAGGAGGTATCCAAGTGGGAAATGCCTGCTGGGAACTCTTTTGTCTCGAACACGGAATTCAACCTGATGGGCAAATGCCAAGTGATAAGACAATCGGAGGTGGTGACGACTCATTCAACACCTTCTTCTCGGAAACCGGAGCCGGGAAGCATGTACCCCGTTGTGTCTTCGTTGATCTTGAACCAACTGTTATTGATGAAGTTCGAACTGGAACATATCGCCAACTCTTCCATCCTGAGCAATTGATCTCTGGTAAGGAGGACGCCGCAAATAACTTCGCACGAGGTCACTACACCATTGGAAAAGAAATCGTGGATCTTTGTCTGGATCGAATTCGTAAACTGGCAGATAATTGTACTGGTTTACAAGGATTCCTGGTCTTCAACGCATGTGGCGGGGGAACTGGATCCGGGTTGGGCTGCCTGATGCTCGAGCGATTGTCCGTTGACTACGGTAAGAAGTCCAAGATCTCCTTCACTATCTGGCCATGTCCCCAGGTTGCCACTGCAGTGGTCGAACCGTACAATTGCGTTCTCTGTGTTCACTCATTATTGGAACACACAGATGTCACTTGCCAAATGGATAATGAGGCTTTGTATGATATTTGTCGAAGAAACCTCGATATCGAAAGGCCAACATACACAAATTTGAACAGACTTATTGCTCAATGTATCTCATCCCTCACTGCGTCACTGCGATTTGATGGTGCACTCAACGTCGACGTGACTGAGTTCCAAACTAACCTTGTACCATACCCGCGTATTCACTTCATGCTCACATCTTATGCCCCAGTCATCTCGGCCGAAAAGGCGTACCATGAGCAATTATCTGTTGCTGAAATCACCAACTCCGTGTTTGAACCAGCCAGCATGATGGTTAAGTGTGATCCCAGACATGGGAAATATATGGCATGTTGCCTCATGTATCGCGGAGACGTCGTCCCAAAAGACGTTAATGCCGCTGTTGCCACAATCAAAACCAAGCGTACTATACAGTTTGTCGACTGGTCGCCTACTGGATTCAAGTGTGGCATCAACTATCAACCCCCAACCGTCGTCCCGGGTGGTGACCTCGCAAAGGTCATGAGAGCCGTTTGTATGATATCAAACTCAACAGCCGTTGCTGAAGTATTCAGCCGCATTGACCACAAGTTTGATCTTATGTATGCCAAGCGAGCCTTTGTTCACTGGTATGTGGGTGAGGGTATGGAGGAAGGTGAGTTTAGTGAAGCGCGCGAGGACTTGGCGGCACTGGAGAAGGACTATGAGGAGGTTGGAATCGAAACAGCCGAAGGTGAAGGCGAAGAGGAGGGTTATGGCGATGAATTCTAAGAGTCACCGAGTCCCTGACTAATACACTATTATCGCAGTTTACAAGTGTGATTATTACAGTAGACGAGTTTCAAGCATGTTCTTCGGTGTATCCGGTTTACTAGTACATCTATATTGGTAAATCATTATTTTGTAGGCGTTGGTTGGTCGATCCAGCAAGTGAACCAGTCGACATCGGGGTGTGGAGGTGAGGGGGGTATATCCCGAACCTCATCCTCGCGGTATCCAATCTTAAGAGCTTTGCGATCCTTCGAGTACACGAGGATGTTATGGATGAGGGCACAGAGTCTAAACACAAGACCTCCCAATCTATAGAAAGGGAACATGAGCGCTGTTAGGAACGATGACCGTAGATCCTTTCGTTGTCGCAAGTAGACAAACTGCAGTATGACTACCTGTATGTAGAGGATGGACGTGAATATGGCGGTCATCATGAGGAGTCCTAACCAGTCGCGTAGTAGCAGACCAGTGATCAAGAACATTCTTAACCAGTCAAGAGCGATAGTGAGTAGCTCTTGTAAGAAGTAAGGCTTCAAAACGAGGGATGAAGCATGGCAGAAGGATGCCGGATGAAGGAACTCGAATAGATAGGTGAAAGTCTTCTTGTGACTTGTAAGTTCCCACGATTTTACTCGCTGCCTGAATAACAGAGGCCAATTGTCGGGAGCATATGTTGGCACGATAGTCTGAGGGCATGATATGATTCTAGAATCATCCCTCAGGCGTAGCAATGAAAGACCCATGTACAAATCTTCGCCATGGAAGACAGTATCATGATCATAGAAAACTCTATCGAGCGTCGTTCGTTCCCACAGACCTATAGCACCGTGACATGAAAGAGAACGGGCCATGGCTGATTGGAAGTACTTGTGAACGGCAGCCATTTTGTATTCAATGTCCTGGCACTCAACCAAGAGATTTGGCTTGCCATCGGGAGTAGCTGCTGTGATTGCAAAGTGAACAGCTTTAACCTCGGGATGCAGGCGGAGGTACTCGTGGGGGATATGTAAATCGGCTGGAAGGGGGACATCATCATCAGTCATCAAGGCGTATTTGAAATCGGGTACACGACCACACTGTGCGAGGAAAGGTATCCAATACCGATTGCACCAGTAAAAGGCAAACGTCTTGTTGCCTTCTGGGATGTATAGGTAATTGATATCTGGGTGTACGGATTGTGCCACGGCTTGAGTAGCATCAACAGGTGTCATTGAACCACCATTGTCGCAAACAAAAATATGCGACGGAGGGAAGACCTTCATAGCGGATCGTAGCGTGTTTGTGAATGTTTCTTGCTTATCAGCCGTAATGGTAGACTGATGACAGGCAATCATCAAACATGTATCTGCAGTCATTGTTTGTTTCAAAACAGAAACGAGGGAGAAGGCATCATCATCAGCCACCTCCTCTTCAAATCCACCAGAAACAGACAGACTTATACTTCCGCTAGATTCACTGTGGTGAGTATCGGGGGTGGGTGCATGCATGACCGCATCGCCCAACATTCGACCTTCCTCTACCATGGCTGATTTTTGCGCGACAATGCGTTCTTGGTTCAATTTTTTTGCAAACACCGGTGCACGGGGCCAGTGAACCACACAGCAGGCAATTATAAACATGAGGACATCGAGTACCACGTCAACAAAGATAAGAATGTCCAACCATGAGTGGAGGTTCCATATGGCCAAGTTATCAATCAAGCTGCTCAATATCGTCTTGCTACCAGTGATTTTTGAAGGAGATATGTAAATGATCAAGAACATGGTGCAGACGATTGTCGCCAAGAACAAGAAATTGAGGAATGCTGTTCTCAGAATAAATCGAGTCTTGTATGTTGATGCTTTTTTTGATCGAAGTTCTTTCCATTGTTTGATTCTCCGGTTCCAAGCCGAAGATTCGAAACGACGCTTAGGGTTGCGACTTTCCAGAGCGGATCTATGCATAGAAGGACTTCCCCCCATAGACTTTGGGGTATAATCACCGTTAGCCATCGGGGACATTCCATAGCGAGGAGTTTCCCCATACATGCTACCACCGGATGCCATATCCATAGCCCTACTTGCTTCATACTGTTCCGCCCATCTTTTTTCAATGATTGAACGAAGCTGCTCCTTGATCGCAGGGAGGCTATCTGCCTGGCGAAGACGGCCATAGGCAACATCCTTCTTCAGACCAATCTCGACCGATCTCAGGATAAACTCACCAATCAACCATATGAGAATAATGACAACACATCCGCAAATAAGACCCCGGATCGCGACGATTGAGCCCGACGTGACGTGGAAACGATTGTCACAGTATGGCTGCATCGCAACTTGGCGACATTTGACTTGAGTCACTGGACCAGTGCTTGGGTTTGATATTTGGCACATGGCTGGATTTTGACCATAGTTACTCTCCGGTGAGAGCGTTGATGGATCCGGACATTCCTTGCCATTATATGAGCAAATACTGTCACAGGATGATGGCATATAACAATCCATATATCTGTCAACTCTATCTCTGAACTCTACCGTCCGGTAAGAGCAGACATAAAAGTCGCGATACCTCTCAAGATCTGACCAGAGCGGATCGGAATAAACGAAAGTTATTGCACAGAACCGATCACCACCAGTCATTCCACCTGTATTAAATATTGTTGACGGACAAGATACAATTGGTGACTTTCCAGTATTCAAAATCCAGTCGATTCCTTTGCAATACCAACAAGCAGCTGAGAAAACGGAAACAAAGAGCGCAAATGAGAGCGCAAGTGTTCTTATAAAAATAGCACCAACAGGTGGTTTGTCTACTTTGACAACCTGTTTTTGGTCTCCCTTGTCTTGTCGCATTACAGGGGAAGCTAAACAATTTTTTTTCTGCGGCTAGATACTGATACTGTTACTGTAATGCAAATTATTGGAATATACATCCCGCTATTCTACACGACTATCGCTCATGTGATTCGATTTCATTGAAGATCCGTTATGCGTCCAGTTTGTACATATTGAGACTGAAAGTCAGAATTCCCGCCAATACATTTACCATCAATGTACACTCGGGGAACTGATCTAGCACCAGTTGTCTGACTGAAGTATTCCTGAGCGGCATTCATGTCCGAATTGTTCCATTGATCTATCTTTTCAACATGGAATCTCACGCCAGCCTTCGCTAGGGATGACTTTGTTGCCGAGCAGTGGGGGCAGTAGGACTTCGAGAAAACTGCAACCCTATTCGATTTGATTATGCTTGTTACTTTATCGGCTATTGACATTTGAGCAAGCACTTGATGGAATTGGATGAAAAGAGAACCCGGATATTTGAAAAGTAACAAAATGTAAGCAAATAACTACTTGATCTTACTCGTCTGCAAAATAGATCTCCTGGAAATCGCGTTACAACAGATAGAATGACGGTGTGGGAAGACTCGGGGAACTGTCTTCGGCTCGGATATTTTCTGATAGTCATCCGGAGCATATCGCATTTCGGATTCCGTTAGATCGATTTCGTGGACCCTTAATTTAATCCCGGCCTCAGTGATCGCTTCCCTCGAAGCCCTTGAAGGCGATCCAACCGTTTCCCCAAAGACACATCCTTAATTGGATTTGGTTTCTTCCTGAATCTCTTCACGTGTTGTGCTCATGCATCCTCGGGATGTAAGGATATGAACCAGAATTCAGGAAATACCCGTCTATATATACACATACTTATTACACTACTACTCATAACACGCACCTTCTGGAGGTTGTGGTAACTTTCTATTCACGGCAGAAATCATTTCGCGTCTAAGCGATTCAAGAACCGTCTCGATTGTAAACTCTCGTCTCCACTGTCCAAGTGGGCCCCACTTCTCTGCGACATTTCCTTTAGCATCAACACACCCGATCGAGATGCGTGTATTAAATCGAACCACGGGTGATCTATCGGGATATTTGTCACCGCAAATGATCGATATTGAATAGATTCGGTTCTCGAATGCAGTTCCTGGTGGTCCGAATATTGTACCATTCCAGTAAGTCAACGATATATCGTCCGCCTTGTCAAGGCCCCAAGAGCAACCCGAAGCGCACTCTCCCTTCTGTCCCTTTTCAAGCTCGTCAAGAAGTCGGAAGTTCCGGGGAACTATAACTGGTGCTCCTCCACCACCAAGCATGTTATATTTTTTGAACTAGGCTGAATGACATAAGGAAAAGGAAAACGGAAAAATTCAGTCGAGACGGTTGAGGAAAATAGTATTTGATGACTCTAGGAGACAGTACAACCCGTGATTCGAAGAAAGTGCGACCATCGAACGTCGCGGAGATAGCTCAGGGGGGATCTGTTCTGAGTGGTCAGTTTGATACGATTGATAGTGCGGTTTATAGACCAAAATCGCAACTAACTGGTGGGGTGTACAAGGAGATCTTATCCGTAATTCAGACGATTCTCTCGAGTGAAGCAAGTGAGGCACTGTACGAAGCAGCACATGAGATTATAGCAATAATGCGATCGGACGAATCTGAAGGATCTAAGAAGGAGTCTGTGAAGGAAATTCTTCCGTCCTTCTCGGACGATGTTTACTCAACTTTATTGCGTCTGTCAAATTTGATTAGCGACTTCAGTGACGACTCTGCTTTGGCGACAGCCCGCGCGGCCGGAGGCGAGGGGGAGAATATAGCAGTTGTGTTTGATGAAGAAGAGGAAGAGGGGGGTGTGGAAACAGGTTCAGTTGACGATGAAATGCAACAAAAACACGAAGAAGAGCGTGAAAAGATTGGACGAAAGTATATAGATGAGGAACCTGAATTTAATGAAGAGTCGACGGAACTTCTCCCTATGCAATCAGCAGGTCCGGCTCTTGTTAAGGAACCCGCAGCAGATCCTCTGTCAGTTGCTTGGAAAGTGATTCAAGATCCATATTGGCTTCGTAATGAGATTTCGAAAGTTGAACAACATCAAGAAACTATCACGAGTTTGGAGCAATCTGTTTTGGAATCAATAGAGACGCATCTTTCATCCAACATATCCCATTTGGAGAATGCAATTGTTTCGATCTTCAATTTTCGTCATTTTGATTTATGCAAGGTCATTGTTTCGAACCGGTTTAAAATTTGGTTATCTCGGAAATCAACTTCAGACTCTCTTGATGACCTCTTGTTATCTCTGCCCATTTCAGAACCCAAAGTGATTGAGTTGATTAATGAAGTTCGTTTAAGCGTCCCAATGGTTGTTGGAACAGCTCCGCTGTTTCCGCAGCCGTCAACTTTGTTGGATCTTTCGACACTTGTTTTTGAGCAAGGAGGTCGATTGATGTCGAACCCGTCGTTCAATCCGGCTCAGAAAACTTTTCAAATATCGAAAAAAGACTATGATGAAGTTCACGTTGAACCCGTTGAAAAATTGGCGGTGAAATCGACCAATTTGATTCACATCAAATCAACGCTTCCACAATGGTCACTTGCAGTATTCGCAGGCTTTGAGAATCTGAACCCTGTCCAGTCCCAAGTATTCCCAATAGCCTTTGGCGAGTTTACTGAGAACATGATGATTTGCGCGCCAACTGGAGCAGGGAAAACCAACATTGCAATGTTGACAATCCTCAATGTGCTTTCCCAGTATCATGTAGGAGACGGTCAATTTGATATGTCCCAGTTCAAGATTGTGTACGTGGCACCGATGAAGGCGCTGGTCCAGGAGGTGGTCAAGTCTTTTAATCTCCGCCTGAATCCGCTCGGCGTTAAGGTGGCAGAACTATCTGGAGACTCCAACCTGAGTCGGGAGCAAATTGTGAATACTCAAGTGATTGTAACGACGCCTGAAAAATGGGATGTTATCACGAGAAAAGCCGGAGACAGTGTTTCGTACACTCAGCTGGTGCGGTTGATTATCATTGACGAAGTGCATTTGCTGCACGATTCTCGAGGACCAGTTTTGGAGTCAATTGTGGCGCGAACTATTCGACAAACGGAGCAAACAGGCGAACACGTTCGTCTGGTGGCTCTCAGTGCAACCTTACCAAACTACCAAGACGTTGCGAGTTTCCTCAGAGTGAATCTCGATCGAGGTTTGTTTTACTTTGGACCAGAATACCGCCCCGTTCCCCTCGAGCAGACCTATGTTGGTATCAATTCAAAGCGAGCTCTGAAACGCGCGCAAATAACGAATGAAGTGGTGTATGAAAAAGTGATGGATGATATTGGAAAGAATCAAATTCTGGTGTTTGTTCACGGAAGGAAGGAAACGTTTCGAACTGCTCGAGCGATTCGAGACATTGCTATGGAGCGAAATCAACTGAGCAAATTGATTCCGGAAGATTCTGCTTCTAAAGGAGTCTTGTCCCACGAAACCCAAAATGTGAAAACTTCCGAGTTGAAGGATTTACTTCCGTTTGGAATCGGAATCCATCACGCAGGATTGCCTCAGCAAGATCGAGCCACCGTTGAAGACTTGTTTGCCGCTCGGCATTTGAATATCTGCGTCGCGACTTTGACGCTAGCGTGGGGAGTGAATTTACCAGCGCACACTGTGATTATCAAGGGAACCCAAATTTACAGTCCCGAAAAAGGTGACTGGGTAGAATTGAGCCCGATGGATATGTTGCAGATGATTGGGCGAGCAGGTCGTCCTCAATACGACACGAGTGGTCACGGTATAATTATCACGAATCGTGCAGAGTTGCAGTATTATTTATCTCTAAACAACATGCAGCTTCCGATTGAGTCCCAAATGTTGTCTGTGCTTCCCGATTGTATCAATGCCGAAATAGCCCTTGGAACAATCACCTCGCGAGACGATGCGGCCAAGTGGATCGGATACACCTACTTGTTTGTCCGAATGATGCGCAACCCGGGATTGTACTCTATCGGCACCGACGAGGCCCAGACCGATTTGGAACTCGTTCAAAGACGGGTGGATTTAGCGCATGCAGCACTAACAGTGTTGGAGAAGAATGGACTGGTTAAGTACGACCGATTGTCGGGCAAAGTGCACGGTACTTCGATTGGTCGGGTGGCGAGTCATTTTTATCTTCGAAACGAATCAATAGCGGTTTATAATTCGAATCTGAAGCAAAATATGTCGGACATTGATTTGCTGCGTTTGTTTGCAATGTCTCGAGAGTTTAAATTCATTCCCGTTCGCGAAGAAGAAAAAGTCGAGCTCAGCAAGCTGGTGGAACTCGTTCCGATCCCAATAAAGGGAGGAGCCGAGGATCCTTCGTCTAAAATAAATGTTTTACTTCAAACTTTTGTCAGCCGATTATCGCTAGAAGGATTCGCGCTTATGTCAGACATGGTGTTTGTGACACAAAACGCGGGTCGATTGTTTCGAGCGTTGTTTGAGATCGCGTTGAAACGGGGATGGTCTGGTCTTGCTCGCAAGTGCCTTGAATGGTGTAAATGTGTTGAGCTCCGAATGTGGCCGGTTCAGTCTAGTTTGCGGCACTTTAAAAACATGACGGAAGAAATTTGTCGAAAAATTGAGAGAAAACAAATTGGTAACGACGAATTGAGTTTACTCAACGCTGAGGAATTGGGCGAGATTTTTCGAGCTCCCCGTCTCGGGGCGCAAGTGTTTAGTGTTCTTCACCAGATTCCGAAACTCGGAGTGATTGCGTACATTCAGCCGATCTCGAGGTCGCTCTTGTCCATGCGGATCGAAATAACGCCAGAGTATGAATTCGACGATAAAGTGCATATGGCGAACGAGTATTTTTGGCTGCTCGTGGAAGATGTCAGTCAGCAACACGTTTTGTATGTTGACCAAATCGGTGTGCGAAATTTTCAAATCAAGAAAAAATCGTGTCTCGTTTTCAATATTTCTGTCCCTGTCACTGAACCCGTTCCGCCCTACTATTTCGTCCGCGTCGTTTCCGACAGATGGATGGGTTGCGAGACCGTTCGACCAGTGAGTTTTCGCCACTTGATACTTCCCGCGAAGTCCGCTCCTCCGACCGAGATCCAAGATTTGGAACCCATGACTTTATCGCGAGTCCGGATCGAGACATTTAGTGTTCGAGAGAATCAAAAAGTTGACGCAGGTCGGATTTTGAGAGCCGAACGGATTGAAGTCCTCAACTCTGTGCAGACTCAAACTTTTAGTGCCGTTTACAATTCGCAATCAAACGTGATTATTTGTGGCCCTGAGTCGTGTGGGAAATCCCTCATGATTGATTTCGCAATATTTGCAAACATGAATGAGTATGACGGGGTTAAGAAATGTGTGGTCATTGCCCTGAATGAAGATTTAGCGAGAATCCAGGCGGACACGTTTGCTCGCCGATACACGGGTGAACTCGGATGGAAGATGGATACCCTGACAGGTGAATCGGGTCAGGATTTGAAGATTTGCGAGGCTGCGGATATCATTGTTGCGACTCCGATTCAGTGGGACGCGATCAGTCGAAAATGGAAAACAAAGCGAACGAAAAAATTGATGGAAAATATAGGGTTATTTGTGATTGATAATTTGCATGTCGAGAATCCGGTCATTGAACTGATTGTTTCCCGAATGAGGTCCATGATGATTTCCGGGATGCGGATTTTCGGACTCGCCCACGCATGCGTATCCAACCTCGCCGATTTGTCCTCTTGGCTAGGTGTGTCGGGCGGGAATTTCGCCTTCAATTTCCCGCCCTTTGCGCGAGCCTCTTCGCTCGAGGTCCACATGCACGGAGTCGATGTATTCAACCGGACAATTCGACAATCAGCAATGCTCCGCCCTCTGTTCAATCTAGTTTCGAAAGCCCGAGATCAAGTCGTTATTGTGGCGACCGATAAACGGCAAACGAGACTTGTGGCTGCGGATTTGGTGATCCAGCGAGACATTCATCGATTCGATACCAACTTGGAACTCATCACGGAATACGCGTCTTTGTTTTCATCGGAGGATGCGTTGGCGGTTTCCATTCAACACGGAATCGGGTACATTCACAATGCCATGTCTGAGAAGGAGAAATGGAACATGATTGCACTGTATCAGTCGAAAGCGATTCAGCTCTTGATTGTCTCTTTTGACCTGCTCTGGACGCTCGACACAAACAGTGTTCGAGCATCCACAGTAGTTGTTGTGGACACGAATTACTACTCGGCGTCGGAGCAGCAATTTGTCGATTACAAAGCTGTTGATTTTTTGAGGATCCTCAGTTTTGCCACCGATAAAGTGTTTGTATTCACGGTTTCCAGCAGGCGAGACTTTTACAAGAAATTCATCAATGAACCGCTCATGATTGAGTCTGGGCTCGATATTTTGACGTCTGATTTCGTGAATGCGGAGATCTCGAACGGCAGCATCAAGTCGCGCCAAGAGTGCATTGATTGGATAACGTGGACGTTGTACTATCGGCGATTGACGGGCAATCCAAACTTTTATTCGCTCTCAAACACATCGCACCAAGACGTGTCGGATTTCCTGTCCACTCTAATTGAGGAAACGATTGAAGCGCTTGTCGAGTCAGGCATGGTGATTGACGAGGAAGGCGAGCAGGGCGGAGGAATTGTTCCGTCGGATCTCGGCCTCATTGCATCCTACTACAATGTGAAAACAAGCACGATTGAAATGTTTAGAACATCAGTCTCTGTTGGAACAAGGAGAAAACAGTTGATTGAACTGATTGCAAACGCGAGCGAGTTTGCGGAATGTCTTGTTTCTGATGACTCCGAACAAGTTGTTGTTGAAAAATTGGCGTCTGTTTTGAAACTCCCAAGTGATGTTGCAAAACCGTTGGTTTTGTTGCATGCACATTTCAATCGGTTGCCCTTGTCTCGCGATTTGGAGACTGAACTAAACCAAATTGTCATCCCAACCGCGCATCGGTTGGTGCTCGCTCTGGTGGATGTGGTGTCGACCTGTGGCTGGTTGAAGGTTGCCCTCGCCGCGATGGAGATAGCACCGATGATTGTGCAAGCCGTGGTAGGTCCATCTGCCAGTCCTCTTTTGCAGCTTCCATACTTCGATTCGGATCGAGTTGAATTCATCGAATCAAATTTCAACATATCCGATATTGTGGATTTCTTATCGGCAAACGACGCGACTCGCGAAAAATGTTTGTCTGATTTCTCCGAAAATCAGATTGCCAATATTGCTCAGATGTGCAACATGTACCCGTCGATCGCACTAGAGCCTGAATTGAGAGAGGGAGGAGTTATCAATGTGAAGCTGAGTCGTGAAGGCGACCTTGTCCTTGACAAGCGGGGATTGTTTGTTCCTGTTTTCACTCGGTTTTACCCAAGGGAAAAGGAAGAGAGTTGGTGGCTGGTTGTGGGTGACGTGGAATCCAACACGCTCACCGATATAAAGCGGATATCAATATCGCGAGAATCTGAGAATGTGGTGATGAGGGGATCAACAGACGGGGGGCCGCCTCAAAAACTCTATCTCATGTCGGATTCGTTTATAGGTTGTGATCAGGAAGAAGATATATAGGATTTTGATGTTTGCATGTTTTGTGAGTTTTATTTTTCTTAGAAAAAAATCATGCTGCTTGCTCTGGTGATACTTGCGCGGGTCTCGTGGTCTGCGGACCCTGCACGCGTGTCGAAACCAATGTCTCCAATATCGCCAAAGCGGTTGACAGAAGCGCACTCGATGAGGAGAGCAACTTCTCCAGCGTTTGGAGTACCTCAACCGCCGGCTAGGGAGCAGCCAATGTCTGGATTGATTCAGCCAAGTTGGTTGTTTCATGAATTCGATATAAATGAATGGCGTGTTGCAAATTTAACGGATGCGGTTTGTGCTGCGAAATCGGGTGGATCACCAGCAGTGTTTGCATCAAACGTCCCGATTCGGCAATCAGGGCTTCACTTTATTTCATTCCTCGACTTTGAAACATGTGATTCAGATAACGAACCATGTTGGCGGTTGTTTCAAGCAATGTGGAGGTTTCTCGCCATAGCAAATGAAAGACGGGCTGACGTTGCGCAATGGATAATTCTCCCTGTTCACGACACTGTGGAAAAATGGGAAAGATTTATTTCCTCTTTTCCAGAAACGGAAACAAGACATATTCGAATTTTAGACAGAGCGAGTTCTCGAACGGAATTGGCTGCCGCCTCGCCCGCAATTAACCAAGTCTTTCTTCTCGATTGGCAGGGAGACGGTGGGTTGCCTCCACGTAGTGTTGGTTATCCCGACAAGCGCAAAATATGTGTTAGGGACCCGATTCGCCATTTGACGGACTGCCATAAGATATCTGATCTCGGTACGTACGCTGTTTGTGTTGAGGAGAGGATCTCGTTTTTCCGAGAACGCTGTAACTTTCTGTATCCCGAAATACGCGATATTTTGTTTGAGAAACGCCAGTTGGAAGAAGCGACCAACCGACGACGAGCGGCAAGAGAATCTGGTCATTCATCGTCGGCGGAATCTTCTCCTAATATTGTGGGTCAGCAACCTCCTTCAGCCGGCCAACTTCCGCCCACTTTGGTTTTACCGACAACGATGACGACGACTTCTCATCCATCAACCAGTAGACCCGCATGTTCGTCGTGCGTACGCTTTCTATCCGACGCGATTGGTTTAGTTCGTGGTTTGTGCTCACCCGGTGGTGCAAATCTGACGTATATCGACACAACTCTCGCCCGACTAATGCGAGCAATAGTGGGTAGAACCGGCGCGGTGGGCGATGCTTCAACGTTTCAGTCGTCTCTCAGTCGTAATTACTGTTATTTCTTATCTCCCTTTTTTGACAGGTTGAAGCAATTAGCAGTCAAGGGAAGTTTGCAGACAGATTCCACCAAGCACTCAAACTATTTGTTTGAAATCGCAGTTTCCTATCATGTCGGAACAAGACTTTTCCTCCGGGATACATTCCCTCCAAGCTCAAACGACTTGAAGCAGTTTATACGAGAGAATCTAAATCCTGAAAGTCCGTATTTCCGCGTTTTTGTCGCACCGCATGGTTCCGATGGAGAGGACAAGCTTACTTATGGTGAACTTTTCTATGAAGATTTTAGTGAAATCGCCGAACCCTTGTTTACACGTTGCGATAGTCGACGGCGGTGTCTCATTCGACTCGTAGTGATTGACTGTTATTCCTTCGGGGCTGAATTTTCGCCGTTGCCAGACACTAGGGCGGCCCTCGATGATATTCAGAGGTTGGCTGACGTCTTGAAAATTCGTCAAGACATTTCGGTACTACAAGGAGCTTATCCGGCCATTCAGGTTATGCGGTCGATAGAGATCGAGGAGTTCCAGCGATCGATTTTGGAACGAATTCCCGTGACCGAACTTCACGATCGCGCGATCCAACGAATTCGAGCCTCCCAAAAACTTGTCACGGTTGGTATTTCGGTTGTCCAATCTAAATACGAAGAAGAGTTTTTGAAAACCGTTATCGATTGGTTCAGCGAGGAGTTCTTCAGTTGGGTTCCCAATCCGATTATGTGCCAAATGGAAGGTTGCACCGGAGCAATGGAATTCCGCAACGCAGGGGTCATTCCTGATCCTGATGCTCCTGAAGACCTGCACGCTTCTCTCAAACCAGTTATTTGCGAGAATCATTACTGCCGGACCTGCGGTGATGCTTTATCGTATATTCGACCACTCACGGATGCCATGAAAATATTGGAGAACCGAATGGGTCGTTGCGGGGAGTTTGCAAAGGCGTTTGCTATGGTTATTCGCTCCCTGGGATACCCGGTTCGACTTGTTATGGGTAAATTCATCGATCCCAACTCGGACGGATTCGGGATATTTTATTTCAAAAAAAAGGGACCCGATGGAGCAGCGGAAGAGGAGGAAGATGATCAAAGACC